>Ga0208457_1000245_pt1 | contig 63351 bp, 63 predicted proteins | sample June2015DPH_10_1_FD_185513 | JGI IMG/M metagenome (GOLD analysis project Ga0208457, IMG submission 185513) | Peatland microbial communities from SPRUCE experiment site at the Marcell Experimental Forest, Minnesota, USA - June2015DPH_10_150... | ecosystem: Environmental > Terrestrial > Soil >... | reverse complement strand
CCTTGACATGGTGCGGCACTACGCCCGGATCGCAACGTCGGACGTCGCGCTCGCTCACCGCAAGGCGAGCCCGGTGGACAACTGGAGGTTGTAGCTGGCGGTGGTGTCATCTGACATACCGAATGTCGATGACTTGCCGTGCCATCCTCGGCGTTTCAGTGTTCAGTGACGGGGTCACCCCAACGGGTCAGCCCGCCCTCGTGTCGAGGGCCCGCCTTAGGTTCGCGGGCCGAGGGGACGGGCGAGTCCAGCCCCCCTACCTAAGGCCAGAAACCGAGGCATTTGAGCCTCGGTTCTGTTTTGTCTGACCGGCTCGTAGACCAGACGACTCCAGCACAATTCCCTGGGATTCGACGGCTTCAGCTGGCTGATCAGTTCGTAGAGCTCGTAACCGGCAGATCGTTGGTCCTCGTCCGTGTCAGACGGGGTCAGATTCCATGTCCTCCTCGGATCTTCGGGCTGGTTGCCCGGAAATCACTGGTTCCCCGGCCTGGCCAGGGCAAGCGAGTCCAGCCCTCGCCATCACCTTGAATCAGAACCGAGGCCCTTTGAGCCTCGGTTCTGTGCATTCAGACCCGCAACCAGCTGGTCCCAGGTTCCAATGCTGGGGGGTCACCTCCCCAACCATGGCGCACCAGCTGGCTCGTGCCCATGGCACTTTGTCCGGTCCTTCCGGTTCTTCCATAGCCGGCATCTTGGAATGATGTTTTGTCTTTTTGGGAGACTCTGGGGGATGATGACACATTTGTTTGCCGTCTCAATCGGAATAATAAGTAAGCCGCCAGTCTTGCAGGGTGCCGCGCCAATGGTGGCAGTCGTTATGGCGATATTCGAGTTCATGTTCTATATGGTGTGTTATTCTCAGCGTGGCGGTATTCTTGTATCATGGTTGGCGGAAAATGAGACACCTGTCGGTCCAGGAGAAGGTGGCCTAACACCGGCTCCAGCGGACAGGGCTGCGCCCTGATGGGATGCTCCTCCCGCCTGCAAAAACGCCGTAATGCAAAGGAATTTCCCCCGGTCCGCCCTGCAGCTGAGCCCATCCGTTGGGCGGGTGTCTAGATTCATTCTTGCGCCAAGCATGACGCCAAGGACGAAGGAGCAGACCTATGAACCAGCAGAGTCCTCAAACCAGCCCTGATCTGGCAGACAGCAGTACCTCCGCCAGCCCTGAGCCGGACAACTCCGGCGTGCGATTTCCGCCACCTCTGATCTACTTCGCGGCCATCCTGATCGGAGCCGTGATAGACCGGTTGGTCCCCATACGCGTTCTCCCTGCTGGCCTCACCGGTTGGCTTGGCGGAGCACTCGTCCTATTAGCCCTTATCTTAGCTGGCCTCAGCTTTCGAGAGTTCGGAAAAGTCAAGGCAACCATTCGACCTGATCACCCTGTCTCAGCCCTCGTGACAACCGGGCCATTCCGATATAGCCGCAACCCATTGTATCTGGTCCTCTCGACGTTGCAGGTCGGCATTGGGATCTGGATGAACAGTGTGTGGGTGGTAGCATTCTTGGTACCTGTATTGGTCTGGGTCAGGTGGCGAGTGATCGCGCTCGAAGAACGATACCTCGTCCGAAAGTTTGGTCAGGACTACCTTGACTATCAAGCCAAGGTGCGTCGCTGGCTATAAGGCCCAAGCTTTTTGATCTATTGAGGATTGCATAATATAGGCACACTAATCGAGCAGGCGCGCTTGCTTCCAAAAGGCGGTGATGAGCATTGGGCGTCGGCGCATCCGTCGGAGAGCTGCCCGGGCATGATAGCCAAGTGCCCCATAGTCGCGCGGACAAAGGTTGGGGAGTTCATGGTTCTTCCAATGCCCCCACAGGAACTCGACTGGGTTCAATTCGGGCGCATAGGCCGGTAGCCACTCGACCGCAATCCGACCGGTCTGCCCCTCGAGGTATTCCTTCACCAGGTGACTGCGATGACATGGCAAGCCGTCCCAAATGATCAGCACTTTCCCCCTCAGGTGGCGAGAAAGGTGCTTGAGGAAGTCGACCACCTGTGGCCCACGCACCGCCCCAGGATAGAGGCGGAAGTAGAAGTTCCAGAAGGTGATGCCTGCGATGGCCGAGAGCGTCTTCCAGTTGAAGTGATATTGGAACCCCGGGTGCGGGTTCCGGGGCAGGACCGGCGTGTGGCCCCGCGGTGCCCAGGTGCGCACCCGGTGCGGCCGTTCGCTCAGCCCGCTCTCGTCGATAAAGACTATGGTTTTGCCTTGGCGCGCCGCGTTTTTTTTAGCACCGGCCAGCGCTCATCCTTCCAGCGTTGGATGGCCTCCTCATCCCGTTCCAGAGCTCGCCCGCTGGGCCGCTGCGCGGTCCATCCCAATTGCCTCAGAATGCGCCAGACATGACTTGGATGGTAGTGGACCCCACACTCCTGCTCAATCAGCTTCCCGACCCGTTGGGCCGTCCACAACCCGGTCACGTATCCCTGTGCTTCCGCGCCCCGCTTCAGCTTTCGTTCGATGCGCCGCAGATCGGCCGGACTCAGGCGAGGCTTGCGACCCGAACGTCCCGCCTTCTTCAGACTGGTCAGGCCTCCTGTGGCCAGCTGCTTGGCCCAGCGACTCACCGATTGGCGGTGGACTCCGACTCTCCGGGCGACTTCCGACTGCCTCAGCCCCTGGCGCAAAAGCCGCGCCGCCTGCAGTCGCCTCTGTTCCAGGCCTTCCAATGCTTCCGCGTCCCGTTTGACTCCTCGTGGGTTTCCCATAAACCCACTTTACCACAAAAACGACCAAATGTCACTACATTACGAGGAACTCAGTAAGCTATAAGCAGCCGCCCAACACCGGCTCCAGAGAACAGCGGCTGCGCCGCGCGAAACCTGCGGCGGGTTGCCAGAAGTGAGTGAGAATCGAGAATGAGTCTCACCAGTCCCGCCGCTGAGCCAGACTGTTGGGCAGGACTGAAGGAGTTGTGACGAGGATGATTCAGTACGCGGGGCGTAGGGATCCACGCTTCGTGGCTGTCCACCGCGGCGGCCTGCTCGATGTGGCCAGCCACCGCCTGCTGGCGAGCTGGGCTACCGATTGCGCGGAACATGTCCTTCCCTTGTTCAGCGTCAAGTATCCGGAGGATGACCGGCCACGCGCAGCGATCGAGACGGCACGTGCGTGGTCTCGCGGTGAGGCCACCGTCGGCGAGGCGCGCGAGGCGGCCTCGGCGGCTCATGCGGCTGCCAGAAGCGCGGCCGACGCTGCAGCCCGTGAGGTTGCCCGCGCGGCAGGCCATGCCGTCGCGACCGCGCACATGGCGGACCATGAACTGGGTGCTGCCGCCTACGCCATCAAGGCCGTGCGTCTGGCATCTCCGGCATCCGAAGCGATGACGGCAGGCGAGCGCGAATGCCGATGGCAGCGCGAACATCTCCCGGAAGCTATCCGTGAACTCGTGCTCTCGGACGAGGAGCGGCGCAACAAGAAGCTCTGGTCGGTCTTCACCTGCTGAGTCGCGGTCCCGGAGGGGGCGTCGGGGCGCGTGTCCGCCTAACAAGCGGATCGAGCAGACAATACGCCTCCGGCAAGTAGGCTCGGGTTGGAACGTGGATTGGGCGGCGTATCGCAGTTCATTCGCAACACGTTAGGCCGCGCACCGAGGCGTTCTTGCACACGGCGCGAAGCTTACTTAGGAAAGGAACGCCAGCTATTGACACCAGCAAGCGCACTATTGCTGCCACGGAGCTTGTGCTCATCTTCCCAGCCGCGCTGTTCATGACAGCGCTCTTCGCGCGCCGCCTGCAGCCGCTTGAATACGAACCAGCGCATACCGCTCAGCAGATTGTCATGTGGTACGCAGGTCGGGGTTGGACTCTCTGGGTACTACTCATCGGTCCGCCGTTGGCCGTGCTGGTCATCGGTTGCGTCACGCTCCTGCGGAACTGGAGCAATGACACAAAACAGCGGCAGGCCGCCTGTAAACCGTCCACCGCGATCCGCTTGCACCTTGCCACGCTGATTATCGTTGCGGCGACATTGGCAGCAGGAGTAATCCTGGCTGTTGTCGCCGTGCATATGCTTACGAACTGACAGACTCGTACGCTCCGGACCGTCAAGTGTCTATTGCTGCGACGGCCAGCGCAACGTCTAGTAGGACCAGCTCAATCTTGCATGGTGACTCGTGCGGCCTAACGCCGCCTCCTGCGGACAGCGGCTCCGCCGCTGAAGGTATGCGACGCACTAGAAATGGCACGATAATCGAGAAGGAGTCTCGCCAGTCCCGCCCCTGCCGCCAGCCACACCGTTAGGCGCTTTCTCCCACGACCTCACCTTGCCAAAAGGAAACTGAAATGGATGTTCGGATTCGATGGCCAGAAGCTTCTGATGTTCCCTTCATCACAGATCTATTGACATGCTCGTTGGTGCGCAAGGTGTCCTCGCGAAGAATGCCATCCGTCCGACGATTGTCATGGCCGGTTGAGTATCGACCGCGGTTTCGACTATCTGGGTAGTCTTAGCTATCTGCCTCGCCATGGGGCCGGTGACACTCGCTGCGAATGTCGCCTCGTCGGCGAAGCCGTTTTGGGCCTGGTAAGATCGAAATCAACCTTGACTTGAGGCGACCCGCGAGGTAAGCCAGAATATGTTCTCGATTGCGAAAACCTTGCCGGGCTCCCTCGTGCCGCAGCACAAGGGGCACCCTCGAACGGGTGGAACTGACGTCTGAGGCCACCCCTACAGGACGAGGGGTCATGACCAGGCGATCTTAGGTTCCAATCTTACCGGCACCGCCTACCCAAACCACAGTCCTCCAGGTTATTGGCCGCCGCGGCTCGACCGATTCATCCACCCGCGGCGACGTGGGATGGAGTGATCGGCTACCAGAGCACTACTCTGCTTCTTGAAGGATGCGGAGGTTATTGCGGGCGGTAAAGCACGGCCGCTCGGGCTTGGCCACGACCTTGCCGCCGGGCCGGTCCCTGCTCGTGGCTGAGGGCTCCATGGCGGTGGGTGAGACATGCGGATTCTCCCTCCGCCCTCTTCCCTAAGTCCTACTTCTTGGTTGGTTCACACCATGTTGACACAGAGGGGCCGATCTAACGGCCCAGCACGATGAAAATGCCGGCTGCGATGGCCAAAATCGCCAGGATCGGGTTGAGATCATGAAGAGCCGGGACAAGTTCTACGAGGCCCCAGGCGATAAGAAAGACGGCCAGCAAGAGCATGCCAATGTTTCTGGTGATCTTCACGGTGGTACTCCTTTCTAGCGTAAATGAGTGGCGGGCGTCGGGTCCAGCGGCCCTTGTCAGCCGCTAAGAGGGATGCGGATCATATGATCTCAGGCAGCCTCGAGAGGCGTTTTCCCGGCGTCGAGAGCTGTGGACACACGGTCCAGCTGTCTAACAAGCTTGTCCTGGCCATGTTACCTTAGTTGCCCCGCCTTCTCCCGGACCCCAGCCCTGATCTCATGGGTACCGAAACGAACTTGCGCCAGTGCACCTCTTTTCAATCCATCCCGGCTACAAACGCCACAGCGCCCTTCAGGAGTAGGACTGGGCTTGGGCGGCGTGCGACCTCCGCGGCGTGCGCCGCATCCACCTCAGCGACAGTCCTCTCCGCTTCAGGCCAGCGCATCGAGCCGCCTGAGGACAAGCGTCCTACAGCACTACCAGGCGAACCCCATTGCAGTAGTCGAGGTAGCAGAGTCGAGGGAGCACCTCGGCACCGAGGAGAAAGCGGGCCGCCTGAGTGTATCGCTCCATTTGCCCGCGGTACTTGATCGTCGCCGCTTCCGCCGCAGCGTCATCCCGGAGCTCGTCGATTTTGAAGTCCAGAAGCACCCATTGCCGGCCGGTCCGGTAGAGCAGGTCAAGAACACCCGACTCGGGCCGGCCGCCGGCCACGGGCCGGGTGTAGGGGACCTCATGGTAATGCTCGTCGGCATGTGCAATCTCATCCCACAGGGGATGGGTTCTCAGGCGCCCAAGGAGCCTGCTGGCATGGGCGACGGCCTCCTGCTGCTGATGTGGCTCGACAAGGCCTTCTGCGAGCGCAACCGTGTGCAGGAGGCCCTCAAAGCCCTCGTCGCCTGGAAACAGCCAGCACTCGATGGCCTTGTGGACCATCGAGCCCACGACCGCCGCCGGCGGATGAACGCGCTCGCCCGTCGTGCGCCAGTCACGGCGAGGCTCCTCCTCAGGCTCGGGAGGGAGCTCCTCCACGCCTCTCTGGATCAGGGATCGATACAGGGGTGCCAACGCGGGTTCTGGCGCAGCCGGGAGAGGCGACTCATCTTTTGTTTCGAGGCGTTCGATCTCCTGGGCAGCGAGGAGCGCGGTGACCTCCGCACCGCTCCCAAGCTCTACGGAGTGCCATTGGCCTGCTGAGTTCGCCATGGTGTCGAGGTCGTATCCGGCGACTTCGAGCAACTGCCGCAGCCAGCCATCCGCACGCCAGTCGCCCGTCGAGCCGGTGACGTGGCCGCTGATCAACAATTTGTCCTGAGCCCGAGTCGCGGCCACGTACAGGAGCCGGCTGTCCTCGGCCTCAGACTGCTGGCCGTCCAGCCACCCGGCCAGCCCGTACGCCAGCGATTGTGCCTCAGATCTATCCCCCTTGAACACCAACCCCGTGTCGGGGAGCAAGTAGGCCGTTTGGGCAGTGTTCCTACTCTGGCGGGAGGCGTCGGCGAGCACCACAAAGGGGAACTCCAGGCCCTTCGCCTTATGGATGGTCATGAGACGCACGGCACCGTCGGCTTCAACCGGCGCCTCCCCCTCCCTGGCGCCCACGTCCCGCAGCGTGCGAACGTAGTCCAAGAAAGCCCGCACTTGCACAAGCCGACTCGCGTGAGCGTCTGCCAGCAGCTTATCGACGTTCCGCCAATAGCGGTGATGGGCGCTGGCCAGGGCTGCGCGGTAGTCGGCGCGGTCAATGACCCGCTTCAGCAGTTCGGCCACGGGAAGTCGATCGACGAGCGGCTCCAGGCCCTCGAGGAACTCCCGTGCACGAAGTGCGGCGGCCTGATCCGGGACATCCAGTTTCCCCAGATCCGCCTGCAGTTCCGACCGGATCGGTCTGGGAGCCCCTCCGTTCGAACGCAACCGGTAGAGGCCCGCGTCGCTCAGGCCGAAGGCGGGCGAACGCAGGAGGCCCGCCAGAGCCAAGTCATCCCAGGGCTGGGCCAGCGCTTGCAGGATGTTGAGAAGGTCCCGCACTTCAGGACGGTCGTAGAATCCCCGGCCGGCGACGGTCACGAAGGGAATGCCAAATCCCTCCAGCGCGTTCTCGTAGGCGGCGAAGCCGGTCGACGCTCTGAAGAGCAGCGCCACGTCCTCCCAGGATGCAATCTGGCGTTCTGCATGCAGCTCCTGCAACCGCTCCACCAGGGCCAGGGCGGCACGCGGCCGCGCCGCCTCTGCGTCCTCGCCTGCCCCAATGACGAACTCGACGAACGGGCTCTTCATTCCCTCGCGTGGCTGTGCGCGATGGGCTGTCATCGGAGTGTACGCCACCACATAGAGCCGGTCGGGATCCTCCCCACTCCCCATGATCGGAGAAATCAACCGATCCAGGACGCTCAGTAATCCCTGGTGGGGGCGGAAAGTGGTGTCCAGTCCAATGGGCTCGCCGCCGCGGGCCTTGATTGATTCGCCCATTCTGCGGAAGACGGTGACATCCGCGCCGCGAAATCGATAGATGCTCTGGCGGGCATCTCCGACAACGAAGACCCGTCCAGGGGTGTCCCCCCACAGCGCTTGGATAATGTCCCGTTGCCGGCCATTGGTATCCTGGAACTCGTCAACCAGAATCGTCGAGAGCTCGGCCTGCCACCTCTCCCGGATCTCCGGAATGCCCAGCAGGTCCAGGGCTTTCTGCTCCAGGTCATCGAAGTCAAGTGCAAACTGCTCGTCCAGGCTCGTGCGATAGGCATCCTCTGCCTGGCGGAAGAGCGCGGTGAGGCGCGGCAGGTCCTGGGCGAAGCTGGATTCTGCTGCTTGGTCCGGCGCGGGATCGTCGGCCTTGCCGCCTCCAAGCCAGGGACCAAGCCGGTCGTCATAGGTCTGTCTCAGGCCCGTCAAGAGTGCCTTGGCCTGGCTGTTTTTCTTCCCGACATTGAGGCGCATGCGGTTGCGGCGAATGGCGAAGAGGCGGGTGGCGACTCCAAGCAGATCACCCGACCTCCGTTCTGCCAGCATCTCCTCCCAATCCGCGAGGAGAGCGGCGATCTGATCGGCGAGTTTGTCCCCTGCGTCTTGCGGGAGATCCCCATCCTCTTCCAGGCGACGCAGCGCGGCGATCCGGTCGGTCACCTCGGGTGCATCGACCACCGCGTCCAGGGCCAACTTCACTGCCCGGCGCCACTGTCCTCCCTCATCCGCTTCGGCCTTGAGCGCAGAAGCGGCATCCAGGCGGCGTTCCAGGAGGAACGAGAGCACCTGTCCCAGCCCCCTGGGACTGAACGAGGTGAAGAGGGGTGCGACTTCAGGGTCCAGAGCCGCCCAGGCAAGCGCCTCCTCGACAGCTTGCTGGCGCAGCATCGCCGATATTCCTTCCTCAACGACCTTGAACTCCGGGTCAACGCCCGCCTGTGCGGGATGCGATCGCAGCACCTCGGCACAGAAGCTGTGGATGGTGCCGATGCGAGCCGCCTCCATTCCGGCTTCAAGATCCACCCAGAACGCTCGCTGCTCCGGGGTGACCGCGTGATCCCCCCGGGCGCGCACCGCACTTCGGGCCCGGTTGCGCATCTCGCGGGCAGCCTTTTCCGTGAAGGTAATCGCCAGGATCTGCCTGGGCGAGCACCCCTCTTCCAGAAGAGACAAGTAGCGGCCCACAAGTGTGCGTGTCTTGCCGGTGCCTGCTCCCGCGGTAACAGCGATGTCGCGCCCCCTGAGGTCAGCGGCACGCCGCTGATTGCCGATGAGTTCCGGGAGGTCCGCACTCATGACTTCATCCCGCCAGCCCGATCAGATGTCGCCATCGTTTGGCATGTTCGCGTGTCCTCGGCCCTGCGTGCTTCGCCATCCCGGAACTCCTCATCGTGCCCTGAGTTACCACATGGAAGGCGCGAAGCGCCAACACCATGCTGCCGCCGGACAGTAGCTCGGGCAGCCGCCGTGAGGCGGTTGCGGCGGGAAGTTGCCGCCGCGCACCCCGGCCAGGATGCGCCCGACATGCTGCAACGCGACTTGGGCGGCTCCGGCGGGACCACGATACGTCGCGTCTTCGGCCTGATAATTGAAACGGGAGAGCCTGAGGGATCCGGCGCGCCCTGCCAGGATGGCCCAATAGAGACCTTCAACAGGCTCGCCCAACTCCAAGGCGTCTCGCGCGGCCAGCGCGTAGAGCGGCAGCTGCAGACGCTGTCCACCGATGAGATCTTGCGGTGCCAAGTGGCTGGAGCCGGTCTTGTAATCCAGGACGCGCACCTGCCCGTTCTGGTTGGTGTCGACGCGGTCGATGACGCCGCGCAAGAGCACGGGCCGGCCATCGATACTCAGCTCAAGGGGAGGAATCTCGTCTCGGCCGAAGGAGCGCTCCAGCGCGGTCGGTACCCATCCACCTCCCAGGCCGGCCAAGCCTCGCACGGTCTCGAACAGCCGGTCGAGGAGGTACGCTTGCTCAACGTCCCAGATCGCCGATGGGCGGAAGCCGTAACGCTGCGGCGCCGCGGCGAACTCGGCCCGTGCAACCCCTTGGAGGGAAGTGAGCACGGACTCCGGATCGCCACGATCCTTAGCTTCGCGATAGGCCTTCTCCAGGATCGCATGCAGCATGTTGCCGAGCTGCAGGGGATCCAACCCAACCTGCGGGGGCTCTCTGGGCTCCAGTTTCAAGGCCTGCGCAGCGAAGAAAAGGTGGGGGCAGGTGCCGTAGCTCTCGAGCCGGCTTGGGCTCCAGACATGCTCGGGCCCGAAGGCGTTCACCAGCGCATCCTTTGCTGTCGAGAGGTCCCCCTCGAAGGGGCCCGCGGCCTCGCGCGCCAGGCGGGCCTGGAGGACATCGCGGGCATGCCGCAGTTGCTCGAATCGCGGGAGGAGTTCACCGAAAGAAGCGGCCAGACTCCCTCGCCGGACAGCAGAGAACAGGACCTCCTCGGATGAGGCGCCATCGGCCAGTGGTCGCGGGTCGTCCGGCCGGATCAGCACCGGCGGCCCCGTGAACAGGGAAGTTGCAGCATTCCAGTAGGGTGATGGCTCCCAGCGCTCCCCATCGTCGGCCAGCGTTGGACGCGTGAGCAGCAGGAACTGGTCTGCCCGGGTGACCGCCTGGTAGAAGAGGCCGGCCTGTTCCCTTTCAAGCCGCGGCTCGAGCCCGAGGTCGGCGCGCACCTTTTCGCTCATGAAGGGGTCCTCACGTTCCACCTCGGGGAAGACTCCTTCGGAGAGACCCAGCACGGCGACGGCGCGGAAACGCAGGCCGCGGGCCTCCAGGACCCGCAATACGAGCACCGCAGGCTGGCCAAACAAGGGCAGGTCCTGGGTGTAGTTCCCCTCAAGCGTGCTGCGCAGCTCGCCCAGGAAGTCTTTGTACTCGACGGCTGTCTCTCCGGCCACACGCTCGCCCAGGACGAGGGCACGAAACGTCTCCCGCAGACCCAGCGCGCTGGCCTGGTCAATTTCGGTCTCCTGTCGCTCAAAGAAGGAGAGTTCCTCCAGCAGGTCCTCAACCCAGCGCACCCAGGCATGGGTTGGCTGAGGTTCTGGGGGTGCGAGGCGAGCACTCACTGCCTGCAGGCTCCGCCACAATGATTCGGCCTGTGCTCCTACGGGCAGACTCGGGGCTTGCGGGTGTTCACCCTCCTCGCTTGGCGGAGGTTGCTCCAGGCGCGCCAACCGGGCGAGGCTGTCCTGCCACTGGTCAAGGCCTGCGATCACCGGACCCGTCAGGCCAACCAGTTCGAGAGGCTCCGCATCCCGCGGGGTGAGGCCGAAGCGGCTGAGGTCGAAGTACGGGGAGCGGACAGCCTCGAGCGCCAACGGGCGCGACCAGTTCTGCCCGTGAAGTTCGAGCAGATCGAGGAGCGCGGCGATTCCCGGGGTCGAAGCCAGGGCGTCGCCATGCGTGAAGCGGAGCGGCATCCCAAACTCGGCGCCAGCTTCCCGCAGGTAGGGACGGTAGCGCTCGGGGTCAGGGGTGACGAGGGCGCACTCATCGGGGCGCAGCCCATCGCGCAGGATGCGGGCTTTGATCCAGCGAAGCGCTTCGCGCGCCTCATCCACCGGCGTGCGCGCTTCGATAAAGAAGACGCAGCCATCGGCGGCCTGGGGCAAGGCCTCAGACTCAAACAGCCCCATCTCAATGTGCTTCAGCGGATCGGGCAGTGCCGGTTGGCGGGAGAGGTCCTGCACGACCGCGGTGGGGATCGCCGTCTCCAAGTCAGCGAGGGATCGAGCGAATCGGCGATACCTCCCTCGACGCATGTCAGGGGAGCCGGGCAGCGTGACCATGACCTCAGGCACGGCCTCCCCCAGCAGCTGGATGGCAGCCAGCTGCGCTCCGTTAAAGGAATCGAAGCCATCGACGATGACGAGCCGGACGTCTCCGACGAGGCCCGGGTTGCGCTCAAGCACCTCGACGGCCAGCCAGTTCAATCCCTCGGGGTCGACCCAGCCTGCCGCCTGGAGCCTCACCTGATAGGCCGCGTACGCCTTGGCTATTTCGCCAAGCGCCGGCCCGTGGTTCTTGGCTTGCTCAAGAAACGCCTCCGGAAAGACACGCGCCTGCTTAAGTTCCGCTACCCGGCTTCGGATGGCATGGATGAAGCCGGGTATGTGGGCGACTGAGCCGTAGTAGGCGAGTTCCCCCTTCCCAACCAGGTCTTTGACGGCACTCTCGATGAGCCGGTAAACCATGGGCTCCGAACTGACCGGCGGCGACTGCCCAACGCGGAGCAGCAGCATTTGATACAGATCACCAAATGTGCCGAGGTGGATCCCGATCGCCCCTCCGGAGGAGGCCAGGCGGCGACGGACGGCAGATGTCTGCAAGCGGTCAGGGACAAGAACCCAGGCTGGCTGGAGCTTGCGTTCTGCAAGAAGCTGGCGCGCCCGCTCAATGCAGTACTGCGTCTTGCCGCTGGCCGAAGGTGAGACGAGCAGAGTGATGGTCATCCTGCGATCCGGGTTACGTATCGATCAGCTTGCGGCCGGTCGGGGCCGGCCCGGACGCGCACGTCCCCACGTGGGTTCATATGGATCCAGCGAGATGAGCTGTTCTGGCCAATGCGGCCTCTATCCGAAGTCTAAGGCCGGCCTCGACCTCGAGAGGAGGCAGCAGGAACCTATACACAGACATGAGCGCTGCAATTGAAGGGGCAATCAATGGGTAGCTGCTTACGCAATCAATGACCGACTCCCGATGGGCCCGGCCATGTACCCCCGGCCAAATCTCGGCCTTCTCTCCCTGAGCGACAAGGGCGCCGCGACTATTCGCCGCCAGTTGGTGCCTCAACTGCAAGCGCATGTCGGCCATTAATATGATCCATTTTGCCTGATGGACACTCTTTTCCAGTATTGTCAACACAAACCGCTCTACTTTGTTGCAATTCCTTTCTGGGGAAGAAAGAATGTGATGGCCGCCACGAAGCTCAGTATCTTTGATACCGCGTTAAGAGCAATGGGTATTGGGTGGGAAGGATATGAGAAACCTAGCAAAGCCCAAACCGCGAACACAAAGAACATTGCTGCCAGAGAGAACAGGGTGTACTTCGACAATCTCGCTAAGGGGGACAACGTCAGCAGTGAGAAACTTGAAATCTCCAGGAGGAATAGAGGCAGGAAGTAGAGCAGCGTGAATTGTGTTGCGGGCATGGGAGGGTATGTTCTGAACATGACGATCAGGTCGAATGGGAGTTCGAATATCATCGGCGCTGCTATTGTGCCAACAATGGCGCTACCTACCGCAATCTTCACCCCATGACGTCTGGCCAAATATGCAATCACGACAAAGGCAACCAAGCCAGATAGACTAGTAATTGGACTAATCGGGTTTGTTGGCAGGGTGACGTTCCCATACTGCTGGTACAGCGCTCTCATGTAAGTGCCGACAGCTATCCCCAATGTAGCATAGGAAAGAACCCAGATTACTACCAGTAGGATGCTGACAGCAGTTCCAGGTCTGTTGACCCCGACCGAACGATGCAACCGGGTTCCCAGATATGCCAAGACACCTCCGATGACAAGAAGCGCTACAGCTAGTAACAATGCGTCGCTGCCTGCGTAGGGGCTCCAAGTACCATATTGAATCAAGACACACTTGCCTTTCTATTCTCAAGAGCGCTAAACCATCTGGGTTCTTGGAGTGCCCTTTCTGCCCTGAAGGCGAGCGTTCCTGTTCCGATCGCTCAGGCAGCCACCTCCGAAACGCTGCGCGATCATCTTGCTGATATACAGATTCCAGGACAGAGACGAATCCCTCCTGGCAATAATCGTGGTCGAATCCTGCAGCGTGTTCCTTGGAATGCGCGAGAAGGCGCATTTGAAACGAGCGCCCGGATTCTTCGACGTCGTAGACCAAGTGACCCTCGGGGGTTGGAACGGTCCAGAAATAGACTCCTCGCTTCAGGCATTCCGACACCCGGAAAACAGATGGCGCGTCGGGCAGGTGGGGCCAAGCGAACGGATCGAGGAATTCCACCGTCAACTCAGTAGGCTCCTGCATCGGGATGGCGGCCTATCGGCTGGGAGGTAAGCTGCCCGGCCAGGGCAGGCTGGCGGCGGGTTCCGTTTGGTGGGCGGACATGCCACAGCTATCAACCTACTGGTTCTGCGCGGGTGTTGTGGCTTCATCAACCCTGTGACAACTCGCATCTTGCCGCTTGGCGAGCGCTATCTGCAAGGCGAGAATCTGTTGAATTACGGCCTCCGGGTTCTTCTTCAAACCTTCCTGACACGCGGCCTCTGCCTGGTCAAACTGACCACTTCGCCTTAGCAGGTCAGCCAATATCGCTTCTTCAAGACCGGCTCCCTCGGCGAATGCTTTACCTGCCGCCTTCGAGCGACGGAGAAGCTGAATTGCCCTTATTCGACACAGGCGGTATGGTTCTACTGCCTTGGCGTCGTCACAAACCCAAGCCGCACGGACGGCCGCCCAACCTGCGTCGGAGTAACCGCCAACTGCCTCTTGGATGATCGCCCAACAAAGGAAGCTCTTGGCGAGTTCCGGATACGTTTCCTGGCTGATCTGTTGCCGGTATGCCTCTGATTGGACAATCTCCTTGATCCGTCGTGGCCCTTCGGACAGCCGGGGGGCGCAGTAACCGCAAGATGGACAACGTTGCATAATGTAGCGAATATTGGATCGCACCATCTGTGCGGGCCTGGTATCAAGGTCTGGTCCCCCCAGGGAAATGGTGGACGCAATCTTGGGGCACTTATTGACCTTGCCGCAGATCAGGCAAGATTCCTCTTCCCAGTCTAAGGTGGTCATCGGTTGCCTTCCCTTTACTTGTCACCGGATAGACTGCTGCGTTTGGCGTCGATTGTGCAGAGACCTCCCCACAGCTTGGCCGGATTTGGACCCGGTCTCGATCAGCACTGCCGACGCGCGGTGACGTATCATCAGGGCCATCTGCCGTCCATCACGGCGTGTTATCCCCCTCGGAGGCCCTGGTAGAGCGCATCTTGCCCCTTCATCTTCTTCCCCTCCCCCCGGAGCAACCACCCTCCCCGGCTTCCTATCGGCACCTCGCCAAAGGGCCACCCATGGCGGACAAGATGGCAACTGATACAACCCGGCGGCCGCCAATGTGGTTGGTCCCGTAGGGGACGGAACCCGCTCCTCTCAGACCATCCTTTTGCGACGCGTAGTAACCACACGTCCCTCGTCCCCTTGAGCATGTATTATGCGAACATCTCTCGCCAGGTCAAGAGGAACAGGTCGGGAACCGCGGCCCGGCAGTCGCCATCAGGATGACGCCGTCTGTGGGAATAGAGTTATTCAAACCGGGGTCCCCGTCTCGCTGGCGCCAGGGCGAAAGGTCCGACTGTCAGGGATGGGTGAACGGACAGGAGGGCACGGGACACAAGGGGAGGCCTGTCGCGTGGGTCATGGAAGTGACCCGGGAACGGCTTGAGCATTTTCCTGACCCCGCGGGCGATCTTATGGGCGTCTTGCCTAGCGATGGGATCGATATCGAGATCAAGGAAGATAAGCAGGGTCTGGCCTCGCCAAACGCGATAAGAGACGCTTCCTAGGCCAGCAAATGCTGGGCCAAAGGTAAGCAGAACCCTCCACAGTTTCTCCATCCTTTCTTCATACTCGATGCACAGCCCTTTGATACCTTACCGCTAGACAAAACCTTCAAGATCAAGGATCGAGGTGCAGGATGGCCGCAATTGACCGGATAATTTATGAGTTGATCTATCGAATTTCCAAACCGCGATGGGATGATGGGACCATTCCATCCCAAGTTGCCCAACTGGCCTCCAACAAGGGGAAAACGAGAAACGCCATTGACCTCGGCTGTGGGACGGGAACCCACTCAATCTATCTTTCCCAGCAGGGGTTTGCCGTCATCGGGGTGGATATCTCCCCAACCGCTGTCCGGCAAGCCCAGGAGAAAGCCTCTCGGGCAGGGGTAGAACCGGAATTTGTCGTCCACGATGTGACCTGCCTGGACTTTCTTCCCGGTCCCTTTGATATCGCGTTGGATGTGGGTTGTCTTCATGGACTGAGCATTGCGGGGCAGCGGCGATATGCTTTGGAACTGACCCGGCTGATGCAACCCGGAGGCACGCTGCTGGTCTGGGGAGTGGATCCTCGCCCCCTGGGGTCTGGCCTGTCGCCCGACGCCGTGGAAACGGCATTCAAACCCGGGTTTAGGCTGGAGCGGGTTGAGCCCAGTCAACTTCATCAGCGTCAATCCAAATGGTATTGGTTGTACCGGCAGTAATCTTGCCAGCGAGCGAACGGGGGCTGCAAACCGGCCGGTTCATGGACAACGCACAAACCCGGCCCAGCAACTTCAGCCACCTAACCCTACCACAACATCGGACAAGTACAGAAATCTGACCTTCGGCCTCGATATCCTTTTTACATCTCACCCAAATGCATTGGCGAAAGCCAATGGAGGGTGATTTCCTGACAATCCGACATTACCCTCAACCTTATCGAAAACCGCCCTGAAATGGGGATCGACAACCCCACTACCGAGCGCCTGGTGAAGGGATTTGACGAAATCTACTTGAGCATTGTCCATCTACAAGGGCAACTTGTCCGGCATGTTACGCGATTGTCCGCTTCGCAGTCCCGCGTTTTGGAATTGCTCGGATCTTCTTGAAAGTAACGCTCGTTTGGCGGATAATTCAGGAAAGGGAAAACCATTTCGGCGAATGGACAGCAGTTGCTCATGAGTTGACATTCTTCTCATGGCTCAAGGGGATAGATGCTCATGTCTCAACTCGGAAATGGAAAGACGCTGCGAACGATCACCCTGGAAGAGCACTTTGCGACCCCGGCATTTATGGAAGGTCCAGGGCGTGAACTTGGTGAGCGGGTCCGAGCAGCCCACGCCCAATCTCAAATGGCACTAATTACTCCCCACCTCGTCGATCAACTGTTGGATCTCGACGACCTCAGGATCGCAGACATGGACGCCGCAGGCATCGACTTGCAGGTGCTGTCGCTGAACTCTCCCGGTGTGGAGCAGCTCGATACGATCGCCGCGGAGGCGCTCGCCCGCCAGACCAACGACTGTCTGGGGGAGGCCGTTCGGCGCCATCCAAACCGCTTTGCCGGGTTTGCCGCATTGCCAACCGCAGCCCCAGTTATCGCCGCCGGTGAGCTGGAACGCACAGTCCGAGACTACGGTTTCAAGGGAGCAGTAATCAACGGCCACAGCCGGGGTCGCTACCTGGACGATCCGCTTTTTTGGCCGATCCTTGAGCGTGCTGAAGCTCTCCAGGTCCCCATCTACCTGCACCCGACACCGCCTCCGCAGCCGGTCATCCAAGCCTCCTACGCGGGGAACTTTGCGCCGGAAGTGACCGCCCAGCTGGCCGCCTCAGGCTGGGGTTGGCACATTGAGACCGCCATCCATGTCCTCCGCATCATCCTCAGTGGAGCATTTGACCGCTACCCAAATCTGCAGCTGGTGATCGGCCACCTCGGCGAAGCCCTTCCGTTCATGCTGCCGAGGCTTGATCACAATCTGCCCACGCAGCTCACCAAATTGGAGCGCCCGATCGGCGCTTACCTGCGCGAGAACCTCTACTACACCTTCAGCGGTTTCAACTACACTCCAAATTTCCTCGACCTGCTGTTTCAAGTCGGGGTCGAGCGGATCATGTTCTCGGCGGACTACCCCTATAGCTCCATGCTGGCCGCTCGCAATTTCCTGGAGCAGCTCCCGCTCAGCCCCGCCGATAAGAATCGCATCGCGCACGGCAACGCCGAGCGTCTCCTGCGTCTCTGACGCGCGGGACAGCCGCGCCAGCCCGACAGGTATCTCAAGCAGACATCGGACAAGCGTTGTCACAACGACAGCAGTCAAGCGAGGAAGCGCCATTCACCTTCCTGCCCGCTCCGTAAGCAGCAATTTCACACGCCGGTCTGTTCAATAGTGAAGGTCGGGCTCATCCTTTTTGCTTTCCAATCTGGACTATGGGGCAGGAATTAAGAACCAAACCATCGCCCAAACAGGCGAAGGAAGAGAACGACGTGAACGCTAGGCTTGCTCTTGTATTGGTTCTTGCTCTTGCGATGATCCTTTCGGGATGCAACCAGGGGGGGTCCCCAACGCCAGCAGTGACCGAAACCGCGGCACAGACCGAAATGGCTGTTCCTACCCAAACAGCGATTCCAACCGCAACCCCGACGGAGGTCCCGACCGCGACGGCAACACCAGTTCCAACGGTCTGGGACATTGCCCAAACGATGCTGGCGGAGTGCGTGGGATCCACCAATGCCGCCGGCGTCAGGGGTATCGAAGAGAGCTACGCTAACTCCCTGAGTGCTGCCGCTGTCTCGATGGTCCCCCAGTTAGCCGACTCTCAAAAGTGGTTAATCCGGAGCATGACCACCCTCCTGCCAAACGATGGGGTGAATCCAAGCCCTTTTGCGAACGCGAATAGGCCTAGTTGGAACTACTGGTGGAAGGGGGCATCGTACTGCGATGGGTACGTTTTGGTCTATGAGAACATTCCCGAAAACAATGACGGGGACGGGATCTTGGTCGGTGAGGCCTATCTCTTCTACGTCACTCTGAACGGGCAGTTCAAGGAAGTGCATTATGCATTCCCGCCGGCGCCGTAAGTAGCAGTTTCACAGGCCGATCTGTTCCACTGAGAAGGTCGCTTTTTCCTCTGTTGCATTTGCGCTCCACGCAAAACTTTCGCTGCAACCGAGGCCCTGCACAAACGGGGATGGCCAGACTCTCACGATACCCGGTCCGCATCTGGGGGAGGCATCTCACGGACAGCGGCCCCACGCCGTTTGGATGCAGGCTGGATTCCTTCAGGTAACTTTTGCAATTGGGTCCCTCCGGCGAGTCCTGCCGAAATGGGGGAACCTACGATTATCGTGAAAGCATTGGGATAGACCCGGAGCCGCGCTGGCGGTCTTGGAAGAGAGACGGGAGTGAAAAGCATGAAAGCCATTGTGACCGATCCGCAAGCCGAGGGGCACTTCGCCCTTGTCGATCTCGCTGAGCCGACGCCATATCCATCCCAGGCCCTGGTGCGTGTCAAGGCGATTTCGCTGAATCGCGGCGAGGTCCGCCGGGCAAGGGCTTCTCAGGAGCGTTACGTTCCAGGTTGGGATCTGGCTGGGGAAGTGATGCAGCCGGCCGCCGACGGCTCGGGTCCCAAGGCCGGAGTGCGCGTCGTTGGGTACCTTCCCTCAGGCGCCTGGGCGCAACAGGTCGCCGTCCCCGCCAACGCGCTGGCCGAAGTCCCCGATTCGGTCCCTCTCAACCAAGCAGCGACTCTTCCCGTTGCGGGACTGACAGCGCTCTTTTCGATCCAAAAAGCTGGCGTCCTGCTTGGCCGCCGTGTCCTGGTGACCGGCGCTTCGGGCGGCGTGGGTGATTTTGCCGTGCAACTGGCCTATCGCGCGGGGGCGGTCGTGGCAGGTATCACCCGGCACCCTGAGTATGTGAACATGGTTCGGGATGCGGGGGCCAGCAATGTGGTCGTGGGCGATCCCGCTGGCGCAGCGGGTTTTGGCCCCTATCACTTGATCTGCGACGGGGTGGGCGGCGACACGCTGAGCACGGTCGTAAGCATGCTCGCGCCCGGCGGCATCTGCGTCACCTATGCCCCCTTGACTCAGCCGGAGATCACCCTCAATCTTCGTGCCGTGGTTCAAACACCCAGTGCCCACCTGACCGGCCTCTTGGTGCTCGCCGAACTCAAGAATGAACCGGCTTCAATAGGGCTGGCCCGTCTCCTAGCTTTGATTAAGGATGGACGTCTGCGCCCGCACATCGCGGTGGAGGCACCCTGGGAGCAGGTGGCTGAGGTCAGCGAGCGTCTGATGGAACGCAAGTTTGCTGGAAAAGCCGTGCTTCTGGTCGGCTGAGACACTTTCCAACCAGACCACTCCTAGTCCGTCATGATCCGTTTGTTTCCAAGGTCGAGGACGACCAGCTTCAGGCATCGCGTACGCAGGACGGCCAGATCCGCGAAGCCCTCAAGGCCGAAAACCCCTTCTTTGCGACAATTGTCGTCGCCCACTGAATACTGATCATGAGATCTGCCACTTGGGAAGGGGACGCGAACAGCCTCGCAACAGAGCTCGTGATACTCGCTGCGTAGGTCGCCTGGTCGGCAAATTCGTTGTGGCGGGGAAAGACCAAAACCAACCTAGATGGGAGGCAACTCGCGAGGTAACCTCGCACTTCCTCTTGACCGCCAACCTTGACAGGCTCAATGGGACCGCAGAAGAAAGGGGACCCTCGCGCAGGCGGAACTGCTGTCTGAGGCTGGCTCCGCCGGACGAGGGCTCATACGCCGGAGGCCGGCGGTTTGCCCCGGCCTGCGGCTGGGGCAGGCTGGCCCGGACCGCCAGCTCGCCCTCGGCGCATGGGCCGAGGGGACGGGCGAGTCCATCCCCCCGCTACCTCAAAGCAGATGCGAGACCTTTTGAGCCTCGGTTCTTTGTTCATCCACACCGGCCCCAATCCCATGACTTCAGCCAAATCCTCCTGCAATCGTGACCCATCGATCCGGCTTGCCCCACATGGGCCCGTAACCAGATGGTCCTAGGTTCCAATCCCGGCTGCGCCCGCCTTCTCGGGCCAGGTCCACCGACCTGGCGATCGTCCTGCCTCATTTGCCTCTGTGACCATCGATATGGTCGGATGCGGTTTCCGGCCGCGACACCTGGTAAATGCAGAACCGCAAGCCCAGGAATTCCTGGACCTGCTTCCGATCAGCGAGATCGATCTGGACGATGTTCATATCCCAGGAGGGAGCACCATCAACGCACCTTCTTGATCTGCTTGACGAACACCGTACCGAGGACAAAATAGACCACCGCTATCATGAATATCACCGCATAGCCCAGGTTGGGGATGTTCTGGACCTTGCCGACCTGCTGAAAGTTGTCCAGCAGGAATCCGGCCACCGGGGTGGCGATCACCTGCGGCAGGACCATGGCGACATGCCACACACCCATGTCCTTGGCGTAATCGTCCATCGATGGGAGCACATCCGAGGCGAGCGCCCAGTCCACGCTTTCGTATGCGCCGTATCCGAGTCCGAAGACGACGCCCATCAAGACCGCCAGCGTGAATGAATGGAAGAGGACAAACACCAGGCAGACGGCCCCCATTAACGCGCCGGAGAGATACACCATCAGCTTCCGGCCGTATTTGTCGGAGAGCACGCCGGCCAGCAGGCTCGTGATGATCGCGCCGAGCAGCACCATGGGCAGGAAAAAGGACGTTGCAGCCTCAGCAGTGTTTGCCACTTTGCCCAGGCCGTCCAAGATGTATGGTGACCCGATCACGTCTCCCATGTAGTACTGGATGAATTCCTGCACAGTGTAGATTCCCATCGTGACCAGCAGCCGCGTGAGGAACACCCAGGTGAAATCGGAATGCATGAAAGGATCGTACAAGCCGCGCACGAACTGGCCTAACTTGAATGACGGCGTGCTGCGCGGCAAGTCATATTCCTTCACCCCGAAAAGTGTGATCACGGCTCCGAGCAGGATCACGCCGATCATGATGAAGTAAACCCCGGGTAAGCCGATCGGTCCGATCAAGAAACCCATCAACCCCCCAACGAAAGTCCCCACCATGGTCATAAGGCCGAGCCAGCCGGAAGCGGAACCACGCTGCTCAGGCGAGACCAGATCGGGGATGAGAGCGCTGTAGGGCCCAGTCGCGACATTGTTGAATAGCTCGACAAAAAGGAAGACCACCGTCCAGCCCAAGACCGATTCGGGCTCCCCCGGCCGGATCAAGTAGGCCAGGCCGACCAAACCGATGGCGTTGCCCAGCGATCCGATGAGGATCCACGGCTTGCGCCGACCCCCGGGCAGACGGATCCGGTCGGAGAGGGCTCCGAAAACCGGCGCTGCCACCATTGAGATGAAGGCCCCAGCCCCCAACGCCAACCCCAGCGCACTGCCTTTGGTCGTATTGCCGACCGCCTCCTTGATCTGGCTTGGCATGGTGATAATAAGAATTGCGGCCCACATCATGTTGGTAGAAAACCAGAAGAAGCTCAGCAAGAGCTGCTGGAAGGTCGACAGGTGCGGGCGCAAAAGACTCTCATTGGCAGTCATATGAGATTCCCTTCCGCGAAAATGGAAATGAAAGCAACAGGGAAACAAGGATTTGCTTAGATGAGTCTACAATGCCAAAAGGGACGCGTCAAACAAGATCGTGCATGAATGATGTCACCTCTCGATCGCGATTCTCTGCGATGTGAACCAGACTCGTCACCGAACCTTCGCCACCCGCAATACAACCCTATCCGATGTCTATGCTTCCCTGCCCTTACCCGTGCAATCATCAAGCTTGGATTCCCATTGCACAGGAGCCTCCAACCTCCCCATCGAGAACCCGGCACTCCTTCAGAATCAGACTCTCCCCTCCTGACAACCTCTCAGCCATCCAACCGGTCATGACCGCTCTCGGAAGATATTCTTCGACCTCTGAGATCGCCACTGCGATCTACGCCTCGCCGACGAAGTCCCCTACAATCCGCAAACTTACGTCCGGGACATCAACCAACGCATTCTGCTCTGCCGTGACCCGGATTGGGTCAACGATGTTGCCAGAGACCTGCTCGATGGGCGCTATCAACAGGCAACTCTCACCACCGATGACATCCTCCGTCCCTTCCTTTACAATGGCCGCTCCCTGCTGTAACTCCGGCTGGCTTCAGGAACCCAGGCTTTGGATAAAGTACTGGAGAATAACTATCCTGGTGTGCGCTTCGGCATGATCTACGCCGCGTCCATCCCCTCGGCCGCGACCTCGCCTTTGAACCCCATATCCCCTTCGTGATGACCAAGGCTGGCCTCAAGCAGGGCATGTGGGTGGAGCTCGATGAGCTCGCCGGCAACCGCTTGGCTTCCAAAATGGGGCTCCCTGCTATACAAGGCCTTCCGCCAGATGGACATCGCAGACGTAGCTCTGCAGCACGCCCTCACTTACAGGCTACCACGACCATCCTGGCATTCAGCCTCGTTCCGAAAGTTGCCACCCCAGAGGCCTCGAAACTGCCAAACCCATCGGCCTCTATCTGGGCCACCCTGCGCTGGCAACTTCTCACCCTTCTCTTACCCCGGACTGTCCCGCATCATCGCAGACGACCATTCCCTCGGTTGACTCTCGGGTGGGCCGAAACCACGACTGCCACGATGAATTGCTCCCCTTTTTGGCGCAGAAGGACTTGTCCTTCTGCCGAGACAAGGAGGAGCGGATTTGACGGGAAGAGGTCAAGTAGCGGACGCTGAGAACGCGGAGACTTCAGTGCTTGCGGACTGGCCAAGTCGTTGGGGGATAATCCCTTCAGGCCGAGGAGTGTGCCTCAGCTCCGACCCCCTCTTTGCCCGCCCTTGATGACACGCAATAAGGTCTGGCGACCGATGACCGAAACACTTCTGAAGGCCGACCCAGAGCACGATGGACGGAATTGTGTTCTTCATTCGGATTGCCCTAGCGAAGCGTCAAGGCGGGAATCATGAACTTCCGTAGAACCACCGCGAGTCCATCTTGATCGATAGAAGGGGCGACCCACTCTGCTGCCTTCACAGCCAAAGGGGTTGCATTACCCATCGCAATGCCTTTACCCGCCCAGGAAATCATTTCAACGTCATTGTCTCCGTCGCCGACAGCGAGAGTCTTGTCCTGTTCTACTCCAAGCATGGCAGCTACACGCGCAATCGCCTGGGCTTTTGAGATCCCTGGCATTATCACTTCCAAAACTCGGGGGCTTGAGATAACGATTCGTGCCGACCCCTCGACGCATCTCTCAAGAATCTCGACAACCCTCTGAGTGTCAGCCTGCCTCTCGGCCAGGAAGGCCACTTTGTGGGGGGATCGAGAAACCAACCTGTACGGATCTGGGACATCCTGGGAAGCCTTGCCGGGTCGCTCCAGGGTGAAATAGTGGCTTGACGGTTTGTGCTGAACCATCGTCTCCAGGTCGTCCAAATAGATCCACAATTCCAACTCCTCCTGGAGGGCCAGGTGCATTAAGCCATGGACCAGGCGTAGTGGCATGGGGTGGAATTCGAGCACCTTTCGACTGGACGGCTCGACAATCAGGGCTCCATTGCACAGAATAAGAGGGGCGTTGACTGGCACTTGCTCCAAGAATGGGCTTAGGGTCTGGTACCCCCTTCCGGTGCATACCGTGATCCACTTTCCAGCCGCGATAACATCTTTCATCGCCTCCAGAACCGCGGGGCGGACCTTACGATCATAAGTGGAGATAGTTCCGTCGAGATCACAAAATGCAATGTCGTAGAGGGCGATGGGATCTGACACTTCGAACACAGCCTCCTTGCGGATCCACCCCTAGCGCGAGGTCATTGCGCCAGCGCCCCTCTTTCAACGCAAAGTTCTCCGCCGTGATCTCCGTTTCGGCAGGCGCCTCAGGCTTTGCGCGACCCTTTCGGCACATAGTCGAAGAAATGTTCCACGGTGCCACCGGACATCCATTCGGCACGCAAACGAGTCTTTCGTTCGACCCGACGCAAGGCGGAGAGCAACCTTCGATTCAACTCGCGTGCACTTTCCCCAGACAACTTCGCCTTTACCAGAAACCCTTCATCGGTTGGCGTGATTGAACCCCTGGGAACGAGCTCTCCCAGGGCGCGCCGGACTGCCGGAGAGTTTTCCGTGCTCACCCGCGCCACGAGCGTGAACGTTTTCTTGATCATGAGTCTTCCCTGTTCCGTCTGTGCGCACGTCTGCCGCCGTCAGTCTTCTTTGCCGCGAACCGGGGAAAAGCGCGTCCGGAGCCGAATGCTGCCGAGACCGCGAACGCACTGTGAATGCGGACGGCAAACGGCTGCACCACTTGTGAGCCGAACGTGACGTTCGTGCCAACCAGGAGTCTTTTCATCACCTCGCGCGCCAAACCCCCCGCTCCTACCGCCCGCACGAGCACGAAGCTTGTCACCATCCCTGCCGATCGCAGAGTGGCGAGCGTCGCTCAAGGAATGCCCAAGAGGTGCTCCGAGGGGCCGCTCATTGCCGCCCTCGTGTCGGGCGCCCAGAAGAGACCGCCACCCCAAACCCATCACCGCCAAACCCAGGGCGATTTCCCTGTACGACATGGTCGGCCAGGGCCGCGCCAGGGACCACCCCATGCGCCTTGAATCACCAAAGCCTGCCTGGCCGAGACGAGCAGGACTCGTCGATGTTTCCTCCTCAATCGATGGCATCACGGGTACAGGCATCAGGTGTGGGCCGGAAGTCCCCCGAACAATCTCGGACGGGGTTTTCGGCTGGCACAGGTTGGACAGGGCAGCTCGTGCCTGCTTCATGCGAGGCAAATGGTCCCAGCTCGCAGACTGGGGGAAGTGAAAGGAAGATTCTCCCGACTTGCCTCAAACACTTGATCGGCTGGCCACTCAAGAACCACGGCACAGAACGGAGCCTCATTGACATGCGAGGGAGGACGGTTGTCCCCCAATCGAGGGGCCCCTACTTACGGATCCGGTTCAGTGGCCCCGTGGACTGACTTCCACAAATGCTCGTCAAACTGCGCCTTTCTGGATGGGCAATTCGCACGATGGCATAATTGGCAACTCTGAAAGTTCGTCTCTGTCGGGAATAGGATCCCGGACACGCTCTTTATGGGAATCATCAGGAAGCTGCCCGTCAGGGTCACGCCGATTTGCCCCTCCACGTTACCCAGAAGCGAGAAGAGCTGAGCCTGTTGCTCGATGGGCCACACCGTTGCGTCCCCCGATCCGGGGTGCATGCTCGACGTCTTGCCCGGAGCATATTTCGCCTCCAGGTGAGAGTGCAGATAACTTCTGCTGCACTCGAGAAACGCCGCCTTGATGGCGTCGAGCCAGTACTGCCTCAGAAGATCGCCAGCCGGGACCACAAGGTTGTCGATTTCTCTTCCGCAGGTCGCAACGAAGGGGAACACGCGCTCTACCTGATCCAGGTGCGCCCGAAGAGCACGGCTCGTGAATGTCACAGTCTCGAGCGTGACGCTGTCCACTCCTCTATGCTCAACAAAGCATTCCCTGAAGAGCGCCTTCGGTCTCGCGAGACGCCCCACTTCTTCGGCCAACTCGCGGAATTCCCTGGCGCTGTCACTGTTGGGTGCAAGATGGAGCCGACCTTGCAGGTCGTCAATATCCAGGGCAACTGGGATCACGTCCAGGACAATGGTCTTCATGTCTTCGGCCTGGCCGCCTTGAACGGCCTACGGATTCGCGGATCGCTTTCGCCATTGTATCGCTCTCGGGCGGCCCAGCCATCGACGGAACCGTTGATCCCAAGCTCCCGTTGTCCGACGTTGCCAGATGGTATGTGGAAGAATTTGCATTTGGGCCTCCTGCCCAAAGCAAGTCCCTCAAGGCCTCTGACCCGAACACCGTCCCGACCCCCTGGCACCCTGCGACCTACTATGGCATTTCGGAAGCGGTGAACCGATACGCGTTCGTGGTCATCTCCCGCACCATCAGAGAACATCCCGGGTTCGTCCAGAAAGACTCGCAGGTACAGCGGTCATGGATAATAGAAGAAGACGGAGGCGGTGTCTTCGCCGATCCTGGGAAGTCGGGGGCCCGTAGGGCGGCTCAGACTACGGCTTCCAGCCAGGTAATAGTCCCCCAATCGATCCGGATTTCCCCTATAATGCTCCTTCGAGAACTTGCCGATCCGCGGCTATCCTTATCAAGGACCTCCTCGCAGTCAGGGATGGGGACGGAATTTTGGTTTGGGATGCTTACCTGTTTTGTGAAGCGGGAGGCACCCACCCGCTCGTCCTGGATGGGGAGTTGAAGGAAGTGCAATTCAGCTTCCCGCCCGCTCCGCAGGTTGAGATCCGATCTGTTCTCCAGACAAGGTCGCCCCTTTTTCATTTGCTTTCCATCTTGAACTACGGGTAGGAATTGGGAACTAGATCACCGCCCAAAGAGGCGAAACGAGAGAAAGGCATGAAGACCAAGTTCCCTCTTGCACTGGCTCTTGTTCTTGCGTTGGACCTGTCGGGATGCGCCAGGGGGATTCCTCCTGCGCCGCTAGCAGCCAAGACGGCCGCACTGACCTCAGCCGCAGTGCCGATGGAGATCCCTGCTCATACGGCCACCTCGGTGCCGGCGGTCTGGGACATCGCGAAAACGATGCTGAACGAGTGCACAGATGTGTTCGGCGTCACTGATCCCAAGAAACCGCCTGCGAACAACCCATTCGTCCGGGTGAACTACGGCCAGGCCGATGTTGACGTCCAGTCCGACGTTACCATTTGGTATGTGGAAGAATCTATGCAGCGTGTGTTGAAAGGGGACCACACTCCTCCCGCTCTGAGCGATTTCCCCGGCACCTCCGGCGTTTACCACCCCGCAACGGACTACGGATTTCCGCAAGCCGTGGATGAGTACGCGTTCAAGGTCATCTCCCGCATTATCAACCAGCACCCCGAGTTCCTCCAACTCAACTCGGAAGGGAAGCGGACGTGGCAAGGGGCACCCGCAGGGGAGGCCTTAGCTAACGATGGGAAGAACAACAACCCATGGAGCTACCTAGATCACACCTACCCAAATTTCAACAATGACTATGATCCGAGACGTTGCCCATCCGCGGTTCTATTTATTGAATCTCTCCCTGCCAATGAGGGAGGCGACGGAATCTTGGTTGGGGATGCGTACCTGTTCTACGAGGTGGGCGGAACCATTCCCTTCCAGCTTGATGGGCAGTTGAAAGAAGTGCATTTTGCCTTCCAGCCTGCTCCTTAAGTAGTGTCTTCAAGAGCCGATCAGGTAAATGCAGCAAGTCGGCCTTTCCTTTCCTGCATTTGCCCTCCGCGCAGAACTTGCACAAGAACGGAGCCCCTCCACAAACGGGGATGGCCAAAGGCAATGGCACGCCAGGCTCTGCGCTCCCTTGGCTACATCGGTCTATCACCGAATAACAGGGGGATGGCTCGCGATAAGCGCGGGATGGATGAACTGGGGCGTCATCTGAGATATGACCGAAAGTTGTGGCTTGGGCGGATCCTGAAGCCAGGACGGCGAATCGTCCGGGAGGTCAAGGGGGAAACAGAAGTGGGGCTCCTCTTGGCTGGCCTCGGTGAAGACCACTGCGTCGAAAACGAAATCCGCTCTCCCTATGGCAACCTTGGCCATATCCTACTTGGCAAACACAGCGGCCCAATCCTGATCGAGACCAAGTCGCATGGCCGCAGGGCTGTGGCCGATGGTCACGGGCTGGCGGCGCACATCCGGGAATCAAGAGAGAACATGATGGCGCAGCTGAGCGACTCCACCTTCTAGGTTGCAGCCCCCCGGCTTTTCGCACGCAGAATCAAACACGTCAGTCATCATTTGGCCGAACACCTATTGCAATGGTTCTGGCTTCTCCCGGGGCCGCATATCATTTGAGAATACGGAAAGGAAAGCAAGATGACAAAGAATAGAATGATTATTGGTGCACACTCGATTATCTACAGCAGGAAGGCCGACGCGGATCGCGCGTTTCTTCGCGACATCCTGGGACTGTCACATGTCGACGCCGGCGAAGGGTGGCTCATCTTCGGGTTGCCCCCCGCAGAGGTGGCCATTCATCCGTTCACGAAGAACAACATACACGAGTTCTATTTCATGTGCGCCGACATCCGTGCATTTGTATCGGCGATGAGGAAGCAAGGTGTTTCTTGCAGTCCGATCCAAAGCATGAGTTGGGGTGAACTCACTCAGGTTAAGCTCCCCGGCGGTGGGAAGCTGGGGGTCTACCAGCCCCTGCACGCACGACCCAAAGCGGCTCGGCAACGCACACCAGCAAGTTCCCGCCGAACAACCCGAAAGGCAACCTGACCACCGACGCTCTGGTGTAACTTCCAGAAGAGCACCGGGCCCAGCCGCGACTGGAGCTCCTGGCGTGGCGCGACTTCCAGCCAAGCTAAGTCAGCGACCTGATCAGTCGCCACGACGTAGTCACTGCCGAGAGGAGCATGGGCCACTCCTCGACATGCATCCGGCCAAAGATGGCGGGACCTAGCAGGACCAGATCCAGGAGGCGGCCCACAGGCGGGACACCCAAGGCCATCCATCTTTCGTTGCGCTGAACACCAAAGACCCCACGCTCCCGACCTCAGTAATGCGGCGAGTAACAGCGTTGGACTTGCTGGCCGAGCAGACTCCCATCCGAAACTACCACACGGTGGTGATCAATATGTAGAATGCCTCCTTCGACCAGGGTCTGGCCCGGGCCCTGCCCCACCATCTTCAGGCTCCCTGCTTCACCCTGAACGGGCTCTGGGCCGAAAAGCTGTTGATGACCGTCCGATAGGAGATGACCGAGCCGACGGAAGATTGGCCTCTCACCACGTAAGAAGACAATCGCCTCCGCGATCTCCGGAGGCGATCTCCAATCTCAAGGGGAGAAGCAGAAGGTTATTGTTTCTTGCCGCAGTAGGGGCAATTCCTCCAGTCGGCCTGGACCGGTTTGCCGCAGTTGACGCAGCTGTGCACCTCGACGACTTGCTTTGACGTATTGTTGGTCCTGACCAGCCAGATAATCCCCAAGACCAGCAATACCAGTAAGGCCAACGTGAACAATCCGCCGAAGAAGCCACTGACGAAGCCGCCCAAGAAACCGCCAAAAGGCATCATTCCCCAGCCCATCAGGCCGAAGCCGCGCATGCCAAAACCGGGCCCGCCAGAATAAGGATTACCGAACGGACGGACTGGCTGTGCGGGTTGCGAAGGCTGCTCAGGACGTACTGTCCGTCCAGGTTGCGACGGCTGCCCAGGCTGAACCCTCTGCGCCTGGAAAGCCATGTGGCGGACCGGAAGATAATTCCTGACCAGGATCACGCCTCCCACCACGGCCGCCACGACGACCAATCCTACGACAATGCCAATCATCCATTTCCAAACAGGTTTCATTGAACACTTCCTTTCAAGAGTAGGGATATTGTATCGGATTGTGATTAGCGCCACATGAATTACAGTGCACTAGGCGAATATTCCCAGCAGGCTGGCTGTTTCACCAACCACCGCCATCGGATGCAATATCGGGAGACGCGCTCGGAAGGCTGCTTGATCGGCGTGTCATGGCCTTGGCGGCAGATGAGCATGACCTCGTGCCCGTCCATCTCGGCCATCATGGTGTCGAGGGATGATCAGGTCTGAATCCTAGCGATGCCCCACGGGAAGCGCCTCGACGCCGTTCAAAGCTGTGAGGATGCCGCAGCCACTCGGGGCTGGTCAAGTTTCCACCCACGAGACCAGCCTCGTTTCAACTTCGATCACCAGAACGGTTGTGGTTGTGACTATCTCGAGCGTGCCCTATTCGCGTACTCCATGGGGAGTAGGTCAGAATACTGTTCAATTTGACAACGACGAGAGGCAATCGCATTCTCGCCGATCAACACGAGAATGCGATTGCACTGGTCAGAGATATCCGCTTAGCTGGAGGGCGGTGCTTCTTTCTGCAGCAGGCTGATCAAGGCGTTCATCAGGGCGGTGGGAATTCGGTTCCCGACTTGGGCCCTAGCAGCCCGTTGAGTCGCGTCGGGGGTGGGCCGGGTGCCTCCGCCTCCTGCCCCGCCGCCCGAAAAGCCACCCCCGCCTCCGCCTGCACGCGGGGTAGCGCCAAAGCCCAGAGTGCCGTTTGCGCCGCCGCGGAAACCACCCAGTCCAAGAGAGCTCATCGTGGTGAATTCGTCCTGGGTGGTCAGGTTCATGGCGGTGATGGCCTGGACCTGCTGTGGCGTCATCGTGCTCTGGATTTGCGAGACGACGGCGTCAATCTGGGCCGGGTCTGCGGTGTTGCTGCTGATCAGCTGGGTGTAGGACTGCCAGAGCGGAACCAGGTTAGCCGCTTCCTTGGCGTCGACGGCATTTGCCGTTCCCTCCAGCTTGAACGTACCGACCACCAGCTGCGCCGCCAGAGGGAGAGGCTGATTGGCGAACCCAGCACCCGCCCCGCCGTTTGCGCTCGGGGGGCCGCCAGCGGAAGATGCGGTTGGGCTGGCTTTACTGGCACACGCTGACAGGATGAGTGCCCCGATCATGACGATCCCGTTGAGGGAAAACAGTACTTTCTTCATTCGACAAGTCCTTTCCAAGTTTTCTCATTTCAACCTGCGTCACCTACTCGTGACGCAAGGCGTTGATGGGGTGGAGGTGGGCGACCTGGTTGGCGGTGTAATAGCCAAAGAACGCGGGCGCCGCCTTCCGCCAAGCCGAAGGCCTGCATTGGCGAGCCGGGGACGACCTTTGTGCGCACCCCGCCTGTCTTCCCGAAGTTGAACACCACCCCGATCCCGACGACGATGCCCATGACACTGTCCACCCGGCTCAAGCGCGAGGCCTCGGAAGGGATCTGCCAGCCCAGCTCATTGGGCATCGTACCGACGGACTGGGGAAGGCCGATCTCTGCATCGAGTCAGCAAGGGCAGGAAAAGCCGGGGCCACAAGTCAAGAAACACTCCGCGGCTTAGACGACCACCCGCATTGCCCCGGCGTCGTGCAGCTGCTTGCCGCTTGTGCGTCTCCTCCGACCCCGTCAACTCCAGGCTTCTGTGCTTGATCTCCTCTCGTCGTAAGCGAATCTCATCAAGACCGGGGACATCGTACCGGATAGTGATTAACGCCAAATGAACTACAACGTACCGCGCAGATACATCAAGCAAGCTGGCCATTTCACCAACTACCGCCATCAGTTGCAGTATCTGGAGATGCGCTCGCAAGGCTGGTTGAGCGTCGCAGCCAGCCCCATGCGTTACGCGCCTTTTCTCGTGGCCGAGACGGCCGCGTCAACTTCCCTCGATGCACCTCCTCCTTGTGTTCCCTCGCTATTTGCCCTCCTCACGTGCCCACGCCGTGTCCCCCCTGCCCTTGTTCATGGGGATGAATCAAACAACGGCACAAGCCCCCTGCCCGCCAACAATGTGCCCTCTTGATTCGTAGATCGAACTGCGCGCACACCGCTTCCAAGCCAATCTGACGGCAATTTCGGATCTGAGGCAATGTGTGCCATTGACTTCCCCCTCCCGCCCTATACAATGCTCCTCGGAGATCAAAAAGGGGCCCAATGGCCCGCGAGAGGACACTCACTCGACATACCTATCCGGGAAGGGTTCGGTTGAAAACAGAAAGGCCTGTCGCCAAATTGAAGCGGTCACAGATCTTCTGCAAGCATTGAGCGGGCCGCAAGAGAAGGCCGAGCATCCCATTCGAAATGGAGGCGCGGGCTAACCATGGCATGCAGCCAACCTGATTCGCTCCGCTCAGCTGGCTGCGGATGCCCACCGTTCGGCGCTTCGTGTGTATTTCCTACGAAGCCTCGGGCTCAAACAGGTTTAGTATGAGCAACGACAGACTCTGGCAACGCAGTCAGCAACGCTACTACTTTCAAAATGAAGACATGGATTTCTATTTCAAATGGGTGTTGGCCAACCAACTTGAGTGCGGCGCAGCACACGGCGAATGCTACTACGTCGCCTCCCGGATCAAGGATGGCGACCCGGAAAGTTGGGCCAAGGGCTGGCTGGACATGGCCCGGCGGGTTGAAGCCCAGGCCGTCATTGCCGGTCAAAAAGGCCATCGGGTTACCGCCCGTGAGGCCTACCTGCGTGCCTTCACCTACTGCAATACCGCTTCCATTTTCATTCGCCCACGCGATGTACGTTTGCGCCCAACATGGCAATCCGCTCAAACCCTGCTTCCGGCGGGCCATGACCTTCCTGGACACGCCAGTCGAAACCATTGCCATCCCTTTTGAAGGTCAAGCACTACCCGGCTACTTCTTCCGCCCCACTTTCAACATGCAGAAGCGCAAGACGCTGATCATGATTGGTGGTGGCGAAACCTGCGCCGAGCAGTTGTACTTTTGGGCGGGTGCGCCCGGCATCCGGCGGGGCTGGAACGTACTGTGTGTGGATCTGCCGGGACAGGGCGACACACCTTTCAGTGGCCTCTACTTCCGGCATGATTATGAAAGGCCGATGAAGGTGGTTGTAGACTATTTGCTCACCCGGCCAGAAGTGGACGCCGACCCCCTTGGCATCTATGGCGTCAGTGGCGGTGGGTACATGGTCATCCGTTCTGTTGTGTTCGATAAGCGCATCAAAGCCTGTGTGGCGAATGCACCGATCACCGATTTCTACCGCTTGGCAACGATTGAAATCCCCCCCATGCTGTTGAAGGCGCCCGCCCCGGTCGGCGATGCGCTCCTCAAACTCTCCCGATTGCGGAGCCCCTTGCCAGTTATTGCTGCCGTGAAATTCTGTTGGCAGGCGGGTGTTACCCGTCTCTCAGACGCCTTGGAAAAGATAGGCCGCAAAGCCAATATTGACGGGCGAATCAGTGACATTACCTGCCCGACGCTATGCTTGTCCGGAACCGGCGAGTCAGAAGAGCAAATCCGCCAGATGAATGAGTTCTATGCAGCCATCAATGCGTCGCATAAAGACAAGCGCCTGTTCACTTTGGACGAAGGCGCAGAAGCCCATTGTCAAGTCAATAACTATGCACTCATGCAGGCTGTGGTCTTTGACTGGCTCGATGAAGTGTTTCAGTAGGGTCTTGCGGCGTGTCTGCGCCCAACAAGCGGTTCAGCCGACTCGCTTCGGCACCGCTCCGCGAGCGGCTGAACCGCACTATTAGGCGGCGGCTTGAACTCAATGAAAGGGGTCTCACTTGAACGCTATCGTCGTCTTCGACACCCAGTTCGGGAACACGGAGCAGATAGCTCGGGCAATCGCTGCGGCCCTGCCGCCTACGATCTCAGTCCGCCTGCAAGATGCGGGCCACATAAGCAAGCTCGACCCGGGGCAGGTCGGCTTGTTGATCGTCGGCGGCCCGACGCAACGGCAGCGGATGACCGCGAACCTGGAGGCAGTTCTTGGGGCTGTACCTCGCCGGGGCCTCAGAGGCCTAAAGGCGGCAGCCTTCGATACTCGCTATCGGATGGCGGCTTGGCTGACGGGCTCAGCGGCGCAGCGGGTAGCGCGCCTTCTGAAGAAGCTTGGCGCGCAGCTCATTGTCCCCCCCGAGAGCTTCTTCATCGAACGAGACATCCCTCCGAAAGGCCAGAAGCGCCGCCATGAGATGGAGCACCTTGAGCCAGGTGAAGTAGAGCGGGCAGCCGAGTGGGCACGCAAGGTCGCGCAGGCAGCTGGGTCAGACTAGTGTCCGCCTTCAACTTGTGGCCGAGCAGCCGTCCGCCCGAGTCCGCCGATCAAGATCCATGAAAGCCCTGCGGTCAAGGGGCGCGAGGTCGTAGGCTCCCCCGAACCGAGCTCAAAAGGGGGCCATTCCCGAAACATCTGCACGCCGCCCAGCGACATGAGCAATTCCAGCAGGTCCGCAGCAATCAACCCTCTGTACGGGGGCTCAACCCACTTACTCTGTCCCCGGTTTCACAATGCTCCTGATTGCTCCCCGAGCCTATTGCGCGGTCATCTGCTTTTTCGGGCGCGAAAAGGCTTCTGTCCCCTGCTATTCACGCTGAAATACGCATTCAACCTCTCGACATCTCCAATCTTCCCTTTGGCCGCATCGTCCCTCCGTAAGTAGGACTTGTTGCACGATTCCCGGTCATAGGGACCTTGACAAAACAGACATTAATTGATATAGTTAACGCCTTGTAACTAACCAGGGACATTAACTATGTCGTCAACTACAAGATTCTCAGAAGTTCTGCATGAATGGGTCAAGGTCTTCATGCAACGCTCGATGAGTGACTTCAAGCGCTTCATGGATGAAACGGAACTCTCGTTTTCGCAGGTGAATGTTCTCATGCGTCTGCATTTTGGAGGGAAATGCGATGTCTCCGATATCGCCGCCGGCATGGGCGCAACCAATGCGGCAGCCAGCCAGACCGTGGACCGGTTGGTTCAGCGCAAGTTGTTGGAGCGAGCGGAAGACCCGATTGACCGGCGCTTCAAGCAGATTACCTTGACAGCCCAGGGACAGGCGCTGGTTGAGCGCAGTTTCGAGGCCCGCCGCCGCTGGATGGATGAATTGACCCGGGTGTTGTCCCTCGAGCGACAGGAAGAGATCGCCGCGGCTTTGGCAGCTCTGACCGAGGCGGCCCAAGAAACCGAGTACCGAAACGCGGTGTAAGCAACGTAAAGGCATAGAGAAGGGATTTGAGCCTTGAACCATCCTCGTTCTTCCAAGAATCGTTCCTCCGGTCAGCGCAGCAGTATGGGTCGGGCGGTTGCTTACATCTGGCATTACCACGGCCAGGCGGCTCTCCCCTACGTCTTCATGATCATTTCCACGATTTCGATGCTGGCCGTGCCGCGGCTGGTCGCCAACATCATCAATGCGGTCACCAATGGGGTCGTCGCCAAGCTGGTCCTGGACGGCCTGGGAAAGATCCCCTCTGCATACCTGGCCCTGGCGTTGCCGACGATCCTGAAGTACTTGAATTTCCCGCCTGCCTGGACGAAGGACCAACTGGTCGCGCAATTGACGGCCACAAAGGCCAACGCACCCCACGATCTGATCCTGGGGGGCGTCATTCTGGTCGGTTTTGCGGTCGTGAGCGGAATTTTCGCGTTCCTGCAGGCCTACTGGGCAGAACGCAACTCACAGTCCCTGGCCTTCGACATGCGCAACGACCTGTTCGCCAAGATCCAGCGCCTGTCCTTTTCGTATCATGACCGCAATCAGACCGGGCAATTGATGATCCGCGCGACTGATGACGTCGAGAAGGTCCGCTTGTTCCTGGGCCAGGGCTTGATCCAGTTGGGTTCGGCCGTCGTCATGCTGGCGGGGACGCTGATCATCATCTTTGCGACCAACGCGCAGCTGGCGCTGCTCACGCTGTGGATCCTGCCGGTGGCGTTGATCCTGTTCGCGGTCTTCAGCAGCGCCACCCGGCCGATGTTCACCAAGGTCCAGCAGAAGCTTTCGGCTTTGAACACGACCCTTCAGGAAAACCTGGCGGGCATCAAGGTTGTCAAGTCCTTCACTCGGGAGAAGGGCCAAGAAGTAAAGTTCAACGGGCAGGCCGATGACCTGATGAAGCAAAACATCGCCATCGCGAGAGTTTTTGCCTTCATGTTCCCGATGGTTTTCCTGATCGCGAACCTCGGTCAGGCGACGACCCTCTACTTTGGCGGCAAGCAGATCATCGCCGGCACCTTGACGATCGGCGAATGGGAGGAATTCAGCCTCTATCTGATCTACCTGTTCCTGCCCATTGCCCAGTTCGGCTTCATCATCAACCAGTTCAGCCAGGCTTCTGCTTCCGCCACGCGTATCTTCGAGATCCTGGATACCAAGAACGACGTCATCAACAAGCCGGATGCCAAGGCCCTTCCGACCGTCCGGGGACACATCAAGTTCGAAAACGTCACCTTCCGCTATTTTGGCGGCGGCGAACCGGTCTTGAATCAGGTCAGCTTTGAAACCCAACCCGGACAGACCGTTGCCCTGCTCGGCGCAACCGGCTCTGGCAAGACAACGATCATCAACCTGCTACCACGCTTCTACGATCCCACCGAAGGCCGCATCACAATCGACGGCCATGATCTCAGGGACGTTACGATTGAATCTTTGCGGGCGCAGATTGGGATCGTACTCCAGGAGACGACCCTCTTCTCGGGGACGATTCGAGACAACATTGCGTTTGGCAAACCGGAGGCCACCCAGGAGGAGATCGAGTCGGCCGCCAGAGCAGCCGCGGCGCACGAATTCATTATGGAATTCCCCGAAGGGTACGCGACGCACGTCGGCGAACGAGGCATGACCTTGAGTGGCGGCCAGAAGCAGCGGGTCGCCATCGCCCGGGCCCTGCTGCTGAACCCGCACATCCTGATCCTGGACGACTCCACCAGCTCCGTGGACCTGACCACTGAGGCGCAAATCCAGGAGGCCCTGGACCGATTGATGAAGGGGCGGACCTCTTTCGTCATCGCTCAGCGTATCAGTACGGTCATGAATGCGGACCTGATCCTGGTTATGGACAAGGGCCAGATTGTGGCCAGCGGCCGGCACAAGGAACTGATGGAAGAGAAAGAGATCTACGCGGAGATCTACAATTCCCAGCTGGTCGAAGATGCGACCTCCGATATTGAAATGGCGGAAGCCATCGCCTAAGATGGCTCTGGTTCGATAGGAGACTCAACATGTTAGGTGGTTTCGCTGGTCCTGGTGGTCCTGGCCGCACCTTGAATCAAGCGACCCTCAAACCGAAGAACACCGGTCAGACTCTGGCCCGGTTGATGACGTATTTTGCCCCCTGGTGGCCGATGCTGCTGTTTGCCTTGGTTGCGGTAGTGGTTGCGACCTGGGCCCAGGTGACGACGCCTGAACTGACCGGTCAGCTGGTGGATTGCTATCTCACCCCCTCGGCCGCCTCGACCTTGGGCAACTTCCCCGGCGTTTCGAGTTTGGCGGGTTCCTCCAATTCCAGCTGCTGGCTCGCGCAGAGGGCCAAGGTCTCCGGCGCGACCGATGGCCTCATCCAGAAGGTCTTTTCTCTGGGCGGATTTGCCGGTCCCAATGCGGATGGGAGCAATCTCAGCAGCGCCGGCCGCATCGCCGGCCTCGTTCGGCTCGTCTTGATTCTGGTCGTTCTGTATGTTGCCAGCAGCTCGTTGACCGGCCTGACCTTCTACAGCGTGAGTTGGTCCGGTCAGCGAGTCCTGCGCGCCCTGCGCCAGCAGGTTTTCAAACACCTGCACGACCTGCCGCTCGGCTCCTATGCCGAGAACGAGGCCGGCGACCTCATGAGCCGGATCACCAATGATGCCGTGGCGATCGAACAGGCCATGAGCTTTGCCCTGGTCAACGTGCTCAGCGGCATCCTGCTGCTGGCCTGGATCGCGTTCAATATGCTGACCACCAATGTGCCGTTCGCCCTGCTCAGCTTGGCCGTGACCCCCATCATGTTGATCGCCACCCTGTATTTTTCGGCCCAGGCCCGCAAAGCTTTCCGAAGTTCCCGCAAATCCATGGGCAACGTCAACGCCCAGTTGGAGGAGAACTTCGCCGCGGTGCGTGAAGTCCAGGCATTCAACCGCGCTGAAGAGAACATCGAGAACTTCCGAGTGACCAGCGGCGATTATCGCGACGCCAATGTTCGCGCGGTCGCTTTCTCTTCCGCTCTCTCCCCCACCTTGCAGGCTCTGGGCTATGTGGCCCTGGCAATCGTCACGTGTGTGGGCGGGTTGGCGTTGCTTGGAAATGGGACCCTGCTGGGGACCGCGGTTTCTCTCGGCCTGGTGGTTACCTTCCTGCTGTATGTCCAGCGTTTCAACCAGCCCATTCAGCAAATTGCGGTCCTCTGGACCAATATCCAAAACGCCATTGCCGGAGCGGAACGCATCTTCGGCCTGCTGGATGTCAAGCCGGCGATCCAGGATGCCACGAATGCTGTGGAAATGCCTGCCATCCGTGGCGAAGTGGAGTTTGACCACGTCACGGCAGAATACGTGCCCGGCCAGCCGGTCCTGAAGAATGTCAGCTTTAACGCCAAGCCCGGTCAGACCATCGCCATCGTCGGCCCGACCGGCGCCGGCAAGACGACCATCATGAATCTGCTCCCGCGCTTCTATGATGTCACCGACGGGGCCGTCCGCGTGGACGGGGTGGACGTGCGGACGGTGACAGCCGAATCCCTGCGCAAGCAGATCGGCATCGTGCTTCAGGATACCTACTTGTTCAGCGCGTCCGTCATGGACAACATCCGCTTCGGGCGACCCGAGGCATCCGACCAGGACGTCTATGCAGCCGCCAAGCTGGCCCATGCGGACACATTCATTGAACGGCTGCCGGAGAAGTACCAGACCGTCCTCGGCGAGCGAGGCTCCGGGTTGAGCCAGGGTCAGCGCCAGCTGCTGGCCATCGCCCGGGCAGCGCTGTCGGATCCGCGCATCCTCGTCCTCGACGAGGCCACCTCCAGCGTTGACACGCGCACCGAGCGTTTGATCCAGGAGGCGCTGGTCACGCTTCTCAAGGGGCGCACCAGCTTCGTTATCGCCCACCGCCTGAGCACCATTCGCAACGCTGACATGGTGCTGGTCGTCAATGACGGAGAGATCATCGAACGCGGCAAGCATGCGGAACTGTTGGAGATGAAAGGTTTCTACTACAACCTGTACATGAGCCAATTCCGCCGGGACCCGCAGTTTGTGGAAGCGCTTCAAAACGGACATGACGGCCATAAGCCCCAGCTCAAGTTGGACTCGGCGACACTTAAGTAGACCAAGCAAAGAAGAATCAAAAAGGAGGACGGAGAAGATCTCCGTCCTCCTTTTTGTTGTCCGCCTCGGTGCCATCTTGCTGGGATACGGACCCGCGGCGCGCCAATCCTTCGGAGATCTTGACCGCGCATTGCCACCTCTTGCGTGATCCGCCCCTGAGTCCCGAGGACAGAGGCGTGACGCGCTCCATCGTCGAGGCCGCCCAGCGGATGGATTTTCAGGTACTCGACCATCTCATCCTGGGCCAGGGCACCTTCACCAGCTTGCTCGAGCGCGGGTTGATGCCGCGGATCCAAAAACGGCGAGGCCTGGAAACGCTCATCCCCCGGCCCCATTCTTGTTCGTCGCCATACGGAAGGAGATCATTCCATCGGGGAGCAGCAGGAACCCGATGGGCCCGTGCGATTACCATCTGCCCTGCGGGAATCCCCACCGCCAAGAGAGATACGGGTAACCCTCTCCCCTGCTCGATGTTGCTCTTCATTAGAATGCTGTTCACGCACCCTTGCTCACCAAGCGCCTATCGATGCGGAGAGTTTCCGGCTTGCCGATTTTCAGTTGATGCCGGTCCGGATGCAGGGGGTTGATCAGGAAGTTGCTTTCGGAAGGAAGGATCGCGCTGGGTACACGGAGGGCCAGGGAGAGCCGGCCCTCCGCCCACCGGTCGCCCAGCTCCTGCGTGGCCGCAAGGTAAGGATATCCATCCCAGCCTTTGGCTAGGCGCTCTTCCAGTTCCCGGATCCGGTCTTCTGGGATGTCCACGGCAAACGCAACGTAGGCCGCCAGGGCCGAAGCCCGCTTCAGATGCACCAACAACTCCAGAGTGGCCAGGGAAAGGGTGGACGAGCAATACACTACCCGTGTCCCAGCACTGTTCCAGCGGCCGCCGGCTCTCTTGGCCCCCAACCCCTCAAACGCGCTGTCCTCGTGTTTTGCCTTGGCCACCCGCCATACCCGTACCAGGCGGGTCATGCGGGCATGCCTTCTTCCAGGCGCTCGATCAGGCGGGTCACTTCTTGAGCCCCTAGGTCCGTGCCGATCAGGTCCAGAGGCGGGCGGCCGCCCAGGGCGACTTCCGGCGAGATCATCCACTCCCTGGCCGCATCCATGTCCCCCTCAAAAAGCTCCACCGCCATGGCAAAGACCCTTGCTCCCCGGTACAGGCGGTCGGACTCGTAGGGGCTGAGCACGCCCTGCGCCTTCCGGTGGGTAATGGTGCGCCTGGGTATGCCGAAGGCCTTGGAGATCTGTACCTGGGTGAGCCCGGCATGATCCTGGAATTCCTGCAGCGCATGAAACGGCAAACCTTTCCGCATCAGTTCGGCCCTCAAGGATTTCCGGATTCCCAGCACCCCTTCTGCGTCCATTCTCGCGCCTCCGTAGCATATTTGCCTCCATATTAGCGCAATATTGCCCCTGCGTCAAACAAAGCGGCGGGTACAGGCAGGGAGGGAGAAAATGTGCGGGCTGGCACCCGGAGGGCGAGTCTCTTGCCGGACCACACTCAAAGACGAAACCGAGCCGGGAAAGTGGAACTGGGAGAAGAGCCTCGAGTTCTCATACTCATATCGTGAGCAAGGCACTCGTTATCTGGACCGGATCCTTGCCGGGCCGGCAAGGATCCGATGGCTCCCATCGGAATGATCCGAAGAAGGCGGGCCTTCTGGCGTCCATAATTGGGGTTGATAGGAGGGGTCTGGGGTTGCAAGGGGAAAGACGCATCGTGCGGGAAAATGTCTCAGGGAATGGTTCCTCACGATGTCGGATAGGCCTGCAACTAGATCAAGATGGCCGCGGCCGCATCTCGCGCCAGGTTGGCTCGATCGAGGCGTTGGGCTGTTTCGCACAGTGCGGCAGAGAATGGCGATCGCGACGGATCGGTCAGCCTGCCACCACGACCGTCAGCTCGAATGTCCTGAGCGGCGGGACGCCAAGCTCGAAGGTCCGATGGTAGACCAGACTGAGGGTGGCTTGCCCTGCACGAACAGCCTTGAAGGTCAGGGTCACCAGACCACCCGCACCAACCGCCTGGCTTTCCGGCACCAACTGCGCCTCACCTTGCTGCTCCAGGATCGATTCTGCTCCGGGCAGAACCTCCCACGTGTATCCCGTCGTAGGATTGCCCTGCAGTTCGACCTTCAAGGTCTGGCCCTGGTGCAACTCAACCGTCGAGCCGGCATTGTTTTCAGTGACCTTGACCGGCCCCTCGTTAGGCTGTCCGCATGCGGCGAGGACACCGCCAAGCCCACAAAGCAGAAACAGGAAGACAGCACGAGTGGTCATTTCCTCGGTCCTCCTCATCTCTGCTGTGATTCCGAGGCGGCAAAGGGCGGTGCGGACTGGATTCTGCAGCAACCGGGCAGGCTCGGCAACTGGCCATTCGGTGCCGCTCGCCCCGTTGGTTTCAGCATGTCGTCTCGCTCCGACAGGGTTGCCCCCTTTGCCCCGCACGGATGGTTCAAACGTGTGTCCGATAGCAGTTGACCCCCAGCCTGCCCTGGCCAGCCGGGATCGCGACCTTAGGATCTAGGTGACTCGGCCTGACGACCAGGGTCCGGTTGTGCCCATGCTGGCATGCGACCGCCGCAAGGTCATCCCTCTCCTCCAGAGTGTCCGCAACTGCAGATGAGACCTCACATCTCATCTTGCTCTACGCTGCCGTTCCATTGGCTATCCGGCCAAACGCCCCTCCGGGCGGGTTAGGCAAAGGATTCCAGAGGGGATCGAGCCGCAGCCAGTCTCACCGAGGCCCGAGAGGCTCACCACGGTTCCCCTCCTCGATAGATTGCACCACGACTGCAGCCCTGAGGTGTGAGGCGGAGCCTCCCACAATCTCGGACACGGGTTTCGGCTGGCAAGACAACTATGCCATGATGGACACCATCTCCAGAACTTGTTCTCCCAAGCCTGCATTGCCATCTATTTGAACTTGCCGCTTCGCATCTTCCCGGCTGACCCCCTTGGTAAACAGCCGCCATGCCAAACCCTGGTCAATCCACACACAGCAGGCGGCCAGAGGGTCTCGACCTGCAAATAGTTTCCATTCAAAGCCCTCTCTGACCAACGACCATTCTCCGCCGGCTTCTCCAGTAATCCGAACCGAAACACTTGTGCCGTTCTTGGCTTTCAAGTTACGAAATGTGCGCGGCAGACCCCGCATAAACGTATCGAGCACGGGAGATAGCCAAGCGCGCGCCATCAGCAACGGTTGATCAACTGCTTCACGTATGTGCTGTTGGTGCAGCCATTTCTCGGTGTATTCGCGCGCAATGTCAAACCAGTTGGGGGGCAAGCTGTCGCTTGCCCAGGCGACCGTGATTCTGGCCAACTCATCTTGGTCAAGACTCCTAAAGTGATCGTAGAGGTGACGATCGGTAAGATCGAGGAATTCAATCACGATTTCAGGGCTAATCCGCCGGGCTGCTTGAACCCATATCTCGTTGTCGTGATTGATTAGACTCACCAGTTCGTCATAATCCCGGACAGGATTCTCGGGGAAAGCGAATGGATCAGTGCGGTTCCACAGTCGACCGAGATTCCCGCCGAGCAAGTGCGCCGCCACATCCTTCACGGACCAAGGTGAGCAAATAGTAGGTCGTGCCCAGTCGGTCGGCTGAAGCGATTTGAGAACCGTTAGCAACTCGCCGCTCAACGGTGGAAAGAGCTCGACAACATAGATCGGCTCAACTGGTTTCATGGCTCTTCAGCTCACGACAGGTCCCGAACATGTCCTGACATTCTTCGCAATTGCCATCCAACCATCCATTATACGGACTTCTCTGGATTCCTCGCCGTGGCCCGGGCCGCTTCGACAGATCCAGCCCCCACCAACATGCTTGGATCGGGTCCTCGGCTGGCGCAATCCCGATCCAACTAGTTCAATTCAATTGCTTCTGACTGGTCATCGTCGGTCACCTACTCTCCACCAAAGATCCGCCCATGGCATCCCCCGGACGCGGCCGAACCTGAATGGCACAGCAGGGTGTCTCTGGCAACGGGTTCCCTGCATGGCGCCGGATCCTTGAGACTGTCTCTTAACGTGGGGCCTTGGGCAGGCTGGCCCAGCCCGCGAGTGCGCCCACGGTGCAGGCGCCGAGGGGACTGAGTCCCGACCCCGCTGCGTCAAAGCAGAACCGATGACGTTTGAGTTCCGCTTCCTTGTTTCTTGCTCTCGTTCTTTACCAACCGATAGCGGGACGATTCCCTCACAATCCTCACGTACTCGCCAAACCGAAGACTCGCAGATCTCGTAGCTTGGCGACCTTTAGTTCCGCTCTGTCACAACCAACCTGTCGGATCTACAGCCCACAGGGCTCACGCGCACATGGCTTCCCTCTGATTCTCGTACCAGAGACTCCGCGTCTTCAGCACGGGTCCTCGGAATTCATGCCCTGATCTGACTGGCAGCCACCCCGGAAACCGGCCAGCCATTCTCCGCATGAACCGGGCAGGGTAGTATCGCCCCTCGTTTACGCTTGTTCTGACTTGTGACGCGCATTGCACCTGGACCAGCCGTCGGGGCCAAGTCACTTGCTCATCCTCTACTGCAGGTTGGTCTGCCCTTTTCAGATCCGGATCCTTCCGCGGAGTCAATTCTTTGGAAGTTCGATACACAAAGGGTATGATATGTGGGTCTTACTGACCGAACCATAGTGGGGCTGACGATAAGTACCCGGCAGAGGAGAAAACCCATGGGCATCACAAGCAGACTACTGAAACAAAGCCAAGAACCGATCGGTAGGCTCGGCAGATCATTAGCATAGGATCGGTGTTTCGAAATCGGTTAGGAAGGGATAGATGCTTCAGGCTTATACGCTTCCACTGGCGGATCCGCAAGCCACGATCGAGAGTGTCGGCGGCAAGGGAGCCTCTCTGGCTCGTCTTTCTGCGGCAGGGTTGCCGGTGCCGGATGGTTTTCAAATCATCACGGCCGCCTATCGCCGATTTGTGACGGGGTGTGGGCTGCAAGAGCAGATTCTGGCGGCCGTTTCCGCCGTCACTCCGGATCAGCCGGCAACGCTCGAAGAGGCATCTAGGCGGATAGGGAGTCTTTTTGCCCAGAGTGCGATGCCGGAGGATATTGCCGAAGCGATTCGCCAGGCGTATGCCGATCTGGGCGGGGGGGATCTGCCCGTCGCGGTGCGTTCCTCCGCCACCGCAGAAGACCTGCCTGAGATGTCGTTTGCCGGTCAGCAAGAAACGTATCTCAACGTGCACGGGGAAGCGATGGTTCTGGAGGCAGTCAAACGCTGCTGGGCTTCGCTGTGGACCGCGCGAGCGATTGGCTACCGCGCGCGCAACGGGATTGCGCCCCAGCAGGTGAGCCTGGCGGTGGTCATACAGGAACTTGTACCAGCCGACGCAGCCGGTGTCATGTTCACAGCGAATCCGCTGACGGCGGCACGCGACCGGGTAGTGATCAACGCGGCCTGGGGGCTGGGTGAGGCCATTGTCGGGGGCCAGGTCACGCCCGACACGGTCATAGTGGATAAGGCCTGCGGGAAGGTCACGGAACAACAGATCAGCAGGAAGGACATCATGACCGTGCGCGTCCAGGACGGCACGCAAGATGTGCCGGTGCCGACAGACCGGCGCACCCAGGCGGTGCTCAGCCCGGCGCAAGCCGCCGAACTGGCGCACCTCGGCGTGAAGATCGAGGAGCTTTATAGACAGCCGATGGATATCGAGTGGGCTCTCGACCATGGCCGGTTTTCCATATTGCAGGCCCGCCCGATTACGACCTTGCGCGGCCACAATCCGGCGGCCGGGGAGTGGAACGACAGCCTGGCAGGTGATTACCTCTGGACGAGAGCGAACTACGGCGAGGCTGTGCCCGACGTGATGACGCCCTGCACCTGGTCGCTCGTCCAGATCCTGTTGGACAATGCGGATCCGTCCGTCGGGCCGTACCGCCAATACGGCAATATCGGTGGACGGCTCTTCAATAACCTGAGTATGGCCGCGTCAGTGGCCGCAGTGTTCTGGATAAACCCAAAACGCTTCGCCAGGATGATCGAGACGGGCTTCGGGCGGCTTCCGGAAGGCCTGGAGATTCCGATCGTCCGCATGTCGCGTTGGCACATACTGCGCATGGCGTTGCCGCTTGCCGTCCGCACATTGTCCCAGATGCGCACCCACCTGAAGAGACTGCCGGCGTTCCTCGCTGAGGCTCCAGCACAATGCGAGGCGCTTAAGGCTCGGATTCGGGTGGTCCACAACCCCACGGAACTGGCCGCTCTCTGGCAGACCGATATCGCACCGTTCTTCCTTGAGTGCTGCCACATGGTGCAGGCCACTGCAAACCAGGGCGGGGCTGCTATCCTCACGATCCCGGGCAATCTGCAGAAGCTGGTGGGAGAGGGAGACGCCAACGCCCTGCTCACGGGGCCGGGCACCGGTTCAGGCCAGTTGGCCAGTCTCGGACCGCTGTTGGGTCTAACGCAACTAGCCAAAGGCGAAATCGACCGTGCGATCTTTGCGCGGCAATTCGGTCACCGCAGCCCACACGAGGCTGAACTATCCATCCCGCGCCCGGCTGAGGAGCCGGACTGGATCGACAAGCAACTCGCCGGTCTGCGCCAGGCAAAGGAGGATGCCACCGCGTTGCTCGCCCGGCAGGAGACCACACGCAAGGCCGCATGGGAACGGCTGCACGAGCGTTACCCGCGGAGGGAAACATCGGTACGCCGCCAGATTGACCGCTGGGCGGCGATTGCCCGCGAACGCGAAGCGGCGCGCTCCGAGATGGTTCGGGCCATCTGGGTGCTGCGCTGCTTTGTCCAGCGCGCCGGCGCACTCACCGGGCAGGGCGAGAACATTTTCTTCCTGTCGATTGACGAGATTCTGGCTCTTCTCGGGGGGTACCAGGCATCCCTTGCCTACATCCCGGCCCGACGCGCCGCCTATCAGCGATACTGCGCCCTGCCGCCGTACCCGGTGCTGATCCGCGGGCGATTCGACCCGTTTCAGTGGGCCGTGAATCCTGAGCGGCGCAGTGATATATTCAACGCACCAGGGAGTAGCCTGCCCACCCGTGGCGCCATCACCGGCTTCCCGGGCGCGGCTGGGGTCGTGGAGGGCCGGGTGCGGGTGATCGCCACCTTCGAGGAGGGCGACCAATTGCAGGCCGGCGAGATCCTGGTGACAACCGTGACCAATGTAGGATGGACGCCGTTGTTCCCGCTTGCATCCGCCGTGGTTACCGACGTCGGCGCACCGTTGTCGCACGCCGCCATCGTCGCGCGCGAGCTGGGAATTCCAGCGGTCGTCGGCTGCGGCGATGCTACGATGCGTCTAAAGACGGGCGACCGCGTACGCGTTGATGGTGGCAAGGGACTTGTGGAGATTCTAGGCTGAAGACACTTGTCAATCGGATATCGATCACCCGAGGCATACATCGTGACTCTGCAGCCACGGCGCAAGCACACCACACCACTCAGGCCCTAGAACGGTCCAAGAATCGGGGTCCATGGCGCCAAGTCACAAACACCGCACATCGCGAAGCCCTTGGGGCGTAACCAGGCGGCCTCGAATACGGTGATCCGGTTGTGTGAACTAAGGCAAGAAATGTCCCGTGGTCACTGAGAGAATAGGGAGTTGACACGAATGACAGACAAGACAAGCAAGAAGAAGAAACGAATGTCCAAAGGGCAGCGTACACACGTGCGGCGGCAGAAGCAGGCGGCCCGCAACGCCGGCACCGCTCACAAGTAGCCGAGCAATACCCCGCGTCCATCGAGAGTACCCAGGAAGCTGTATCAACTCGGGATTGTGCGCCTGAGGCGGCCTTTGTCTCCAGCGCACAGCATATGGGAGACTGCATTCTTCAATTCGAAGAAGAGGACGACCCATTGGACGCTCAATTTGCCGAATACTTCATCAGCCGCTGGAAGAACTATTTTGCGCCGGCCGAGCTACCGATCTGCTATTTCTACACCGACCAAGTGGGGCAGGAAGATCAGAAAGAAACGATGGTCGAGAATCGCTGCTTGATCGGCAACCTCACGCGAGTACGGCAAGGGTTCCCGTTCGTGTACGACGCTACGACTCCCGGATGTTCCGGAGGCAAGCGCTACACTGGGTTCACGAAGAAACTCCGGCCGAAGTTCGAGTATTTCTTGTCCTGCGGGATTCCAGGGGAACTGGAAGGGGAGCGCTACAAGAAATCCCCCGAATTGGTCAGCGAATACCTCAAAGAACATCCGCCTTTCGAAGCACCCGGGAAGTATCTGGTCTTCAAGCGGCTAGACAGGCTGGCCCGCGAAGAACAACCTTTCGCGGTCATCTTCTTTGCCAAACCGGACGTGCTCGCCGGCCTGTTCGCCTTGGCCAACTACGACCTTGTAGAAGCCGACGGGGTCATCACGCCGATGGGCTCGGGGTGTGCGTCGATCATCAACTATCCGTACTTTGAAGCCGCCTCGGGAAAACCAAGATGCGTACTTGGGATGTTTGATGTCTCCGCCCGCCCGTGCGTTCCGGAAAACGAACTGACCTTTACGGTGCCTTTCGAAAGGTTTAGCCAGATGGCGCTTTACATGGATGAAAGTTTTCTGATCACCGCCTCCTGGAGTGCGGTAAAGAACCGGTTCCAGTCACACCCGAGCGGATTACCCCTGTCCTAGCAAAGATCCCCCGTCCTTGCCGCAATTGACCCGCACGATCGCCTGCAGACAAACCGGCGGCGTGATTGCCAAGGAACGAACCGTAGAGGAACCCCTGCGATCAGCAGCCACCACCTTCGTCAGGCACAGTCATGTGGAACCAGAACTGAGGCTGGCCCGGCAGGACGAAGGCGCATAACCCGGCGAGCTTCGGTTCTGTGGGCCGGCGAACTCAAGGGAAAAAGGAAGTCGCAGACCAAGTTGATCTGCGACTTCCTTTTCGAACCACAGACCGCCGGACCGGCAGCCGGGAGTCAGGTGGTTCCCTTGCCCGCATCCCCAGCGCGGGTCAAGCCCCGCTACCTGCCTGTCATCTGCCCAGGGACTGAGGTCAAACATGCCCCTGGCTGGCTGCCTCCAAGGGTCACAGGATCCTTGACGCCAGCGGGATCTTTCGGACCAGGAAGGCGACCGCAAAGCAGACGGGAACCCCGATGATGGCCATCAAACCGAACTTGAGCAACTGCTCGGGATGGATCCCACGCAGCCCCAGGGCAAGGAGAACAATGATTGGGGCGTGAATGATGTAGACGGTGAAGGCGTGCTGGGTCAGAAACCGTCCGAGCCGTCCCTGCCGATTGAGGAAACGGCGGAAGAATGTGATCAGAGCCAGGCACATCCCGACCGCGAAGAGCGAGTCCCAGAGCGCATACGCAGCGGACTCCCAGTGTCCTCCGCCGAGGAAGTACACTTTTCCGTGGAGCGTTCCGCTGAGCGCTAGCGGGAAGAGGAGGATTGTCGCCCCCAGCGCCACCGCCAGGCCTACCTTACCCATCGAGCTCGGGACGTTCCGCAACCAGTTGCAACGAGAGGCAACAGCCCCCAGAATGAAGAAGCTAAGATACTGGGGGAGGTAGGCCGGGGTCGGGAAGCCAAGCACCGGCACGGAGGCACCCAGTGGCACCACGATCCGGAGCAGATAGCTGACCAGCGCCAGCGCAAGGACGAAGACGCCCACCGCCGCGTAGCCGGGCGACCCAAGGTTGCTCTCCGGCCGCGGCGCGCGGTTCCTTCTCGCTACCCGCCAGGCCGCGTAGCCGATATCGAAGATCAGCAGCATCTCAACGAACCATAGGGGGCCGGCCTTGATCCAGCGGGGGTATTGTTGCCAAGTGAACGCTGTCGTGATCCTGGTCCAAGCGGCCGGCATCTGGTAAATGCCGATCGATGCGATCGGGCCAAGCACGAGCATGAACACGATCAAGGGGATGCCAAGGCGGAGCAGCCGGTCCTTGAGGAAGAGCGCCCATCCCTTGCGGTCGAACGATCCCGGCGCGAAGTACCCCGAAAGCAGGAAGAAGAAGCCCATGAAGTAGGCCTGGTTGACGAGCGCGAACACGAGCAGCACCAGGTACGCCAGCGAGTCCGTGGACTTAGGGGGTTCCACGTAGTAGAAGGGTGTGATCGCCCCATAGATGACGGCCAGATGGTGCAGCACGACCAGGATTACGAGCGCGACCCGCAGGTGGTCGACGAAGAACAGGCGTGTTGCCGATTTATCAGGCGCTGGGTGGGTAACCATAGGATATTTCGCCCCCTCCCAAGACAGAAATACTTACCCTTTCTCGGGTCCCGAGCCTCTTCTCGATACGGAGGGAGATGAAGTCATGGCGTGTCCGAGGAGCTTGCCAACTTGAGACACTTTGCCTGCTCCGTCCCACCTTCGAGGGCAAGAGGCCATGTTTATCTTTCTTGCTGCTGCAGCGACTGGAATGATTCCAACAAGAATTGTCAGCCTAGCTGGCGCTACTCCAAATTCGTTGACCAAGCAGTTGAGCCTATCGCTGCAATCGATACAGCAATGAGCGTACCTGAGTAAGCATTCTGCGTCGGCAGCAGCACCTCACGCCCTCGCCCGGCATCGACCCGGATCGGACGTGCAATATCCTCTCGCGACCGATTCTGTCAGGTTGTCCAGGGGTCAATCCGCCTGTCCTCCATGGTCAAGCCGTTTCTTCGGTCCGTTTGCTCCGGATCGTCCACCCTGGAACAGGCCTTCCTCCGCCCGACCAGACCCTCCCGCCTTTCTGTTGTTCTCGCCATGACGCGGGAGGTTACCCGCACTGGGATCCGTCTGACTGCCGATCGGTGTTCAGGTCATCCGCCGAGCGTATTTGCGCCGGTGTGTCTCAGTTGACCGCGGGCGAGCAGGATCACGGCCGCCAGGATCAGCGCACCACCGACCAGGGTCACAGGTCGCAAACTCTCGCCCAGGAGCCACGCCGCCAACACCACGGTGACAACCGGTTCCAGCGTCGAAAGCATCGAGGCATCGGTCGGCCCGACCCGCTTGAGTCCAGCCAGGAAGGTAACGACCGGGATCACGGTCGAAACCAGGGCAATCCCGCCGACGGCCATCCATCCTGCTCGCGTCGCTGGCCAGTGTGGTCCGTTGACCGCCGTGAAAACGCCATAAACCCCCGCCGCCGAAGCAAAAATCACCAACGACGAAGGAGCGGCCGATACTCGTCGCATCACGCCTGCACCGACGATGATGTACACCGCGTAGATTGCGGCCGCCGACACCGCCAGCAAAATGCCCGTCCAGCTCCCTCCTTGAGGGTTTGCGGTCAGGCCAACTCCCAGGGTCGCCAGACCCAGGGCGCATGTCTTGAGGCGCGTGACCCTCTCCTTAAGGAACAGCGCTGAGAGAATGAACACAAATGCGGGGTAGAGGTAGAGGAGGAGGGCAGCCAAACCTGCTGAGGCGTATTTCACGGCGCTCAGATAGCAGAAGGACTGCCCGACGTAGCCGATGGCACCCATGCCGATCAACTCGACGAGGATCTTCCCGCGAGGCAAGGGCTGCCGCGTGACCAGGAGGAGGACCACCATGACCAGTGAAGCGATTGCGAAGCGCATAAACAGGAGGGTCGGGACGTCGATCCCGTCTGCATAGGCAAAGCGCCCAAAGATGGCAAGCGTCCCAAAGGATGCCGCCGAGAGAATAATGAGAATTAGGCCGCCCTTGCGGCCCGTGGTCCGCATCCTGTAGTGGTTCCCTCGCTGCTCCACAAAGCCCAGCGGCCAGCAAGCCGGCTGCCAGTGGCATCACCTGGGCGGGATTTCGGGCTGAGGCATGCCCTTGAGCTCACGTAGTCTCATGGCCGCCCACGCAGAGAAGGGGGGGCAAGGTCAAACCGGCCGCTGCGAAGCGGAACTACGTGACCCAGGGGCAAGGCCCCGTGGCAGCCAAGAGCTTCGTTCAGACTCCTTCGGGCAATCCCCGACTCATGCTGCGAGCCGACGGTTGTCGTGCAATTCTTGAAGGATTGGAAACGCGCTGATTGTACCCTCAACAAGAATCGAAGTTCCCAGAGCCTCGGCGTGCCATTGTCCTCGAAGATGCCTGCATTCCGCATTCAGCCCATTTCCGCAGAATCCCCAAGTTAGGTCCCGCCCTCACGTCGCAGGGCAGCAACCCTTTGGGCCGACGATCTCCGATTGCGCATCGGCCTCAAGGATCCCCGGTTCTGGCATGTGCAGGATTGAGTTGAAATACACATGAGTTTGGCATGGCACCCGAGGCGCCGCCACGGCCAGAACGAGCTCAAATTGCAGCCAAGCGGCGGCTCAGTTCGGGCTGCGCAATCCCTCCCCTCTCCCTTCACATTCTCTCCACAATCTGCTGACACAATCTCCGAAGATCATCGTATCCCAACAGGAGGTTGGCATGTTCGCAAGAATTGCATTCAGAGTTGTCGCATCGGTCGTCCTTGTGCTCTTGCTCCTCGCCGCTGCCGGGGGCATCTACTGGGTCGCGTATCACGCCGGTCTTGCCCAGGGAGTGCAGGAAGGCAGGTCGCTGACCGGAGGGGCCGCGCCAGCCCCCATCTACACTTATGGCCCGTACTGGTTCCCGCCCTTCGGATGGGGACTCGGTTTGCTGGGTTGTCTCGTCCCGCTCGTTTTCCTTTTCTTTGTCTTCTCCCTGGTGCGTCTGCTGGTCTGGGGAGGGGGTCGCAGACATGGTCACCGTGGATACGGAGGGCCAGGGTTCTACGGACACGAGGGTGGACCCGGGCACTGGCATGAGATGGCCGAGGAATGGCATCGCAGGCAACACGGCAAGGACGCCGGCAGTGCCTCTCGCTCCGAAGGACAAAGTCTCTAGGACAGGCCACAGTGCTCCAGGCTCCCGTCCGATCGCGCTCGATGAGACTCCCGCCGGCGCTCGCCTCGTTCATGGGCACCTGGATGCAGACGACTGCCAGGGGTTCCTCGTCTTTGAGCTGACCGACTCGGCTGGCTACCTAGGATTGGTGGGCTTTGCAGCCGGGGCCCCTTCTCTGCTGCTGGTGCTCCACGGAGGAGTGGTCAGCGATCGGATCTCGCAGCGCTCCGTTCTGATGGTCACCCAGACCTCGATGATGGCACTGGCTTTCATCCTGGCTGGGTTGACCTTCGCCGGATCGGAACCGTGGCCTTCCCGGCCTTCAACCGTGGCCTTCTCTTTCGTACGCTGGGGCCCTCGGGCCTTCTTGGCCATGGTGGGCACCGCTTGGGGGATGATGGTCCCCTTCAACATGATGAAATCTATCCTGCTGGGCGAGGCCGAGGATGGCCTACGCGGCGGAGTGATGCCTTTCTACACCTTGAGCACTGCGGGGCTGGTCCCGGTCGGCGCGCTCGTCACAGGAGCCGCGGCCGCACGCTTCGGGGAGCCGCAGACCGTGCAGTCCAGCGGCGCCTTTCTTCTGGGCTTTGCCGTCGTGCTTTGGCTTCGGACTCCTGGGATCAGGGGCCTCGGGTAGATTGCGATCGGGCGGCCGCCTGTCACAGGCCTGGCGGAGGCAGGTACCCTTTTCGCAGTTGCATCTCAGCCTCCTTTGCGGTTGAATCAGAAAGAGGAGCGGGGCCTGATGCGGACAGTTCTCGTGGTCGACGACGAACCAAAAATCGTCCAGCTCGCGCGGGATTACCTGGAGCGGGCCGGCTATGGGGTGACAGCCGCCCACGACGGGGAGGCGGCCCTGAGTGCCTACCATGCCGACCGGCCCGACTTGATCGTTCTCGACCTGGGCCTCCCGATTCTGGACGGGCTGGAGGTCATCCGCCGCCTGCGGCGCGAGTCGAACGTCCCGATCATTGTGCTCACCGCCCGCGGGGAGGAAACGGACAAGCTGGTGGGGCTTGAACTCGGGGCCGACGACTACATGGTCAAACCCTTCAGCCCGAAGGAACTCGTCGCCAGGGTCCGCGCGGTTCTGCGCCGCGGTGAGGGCGGAACGGACTCCAGCCTTGACACCCTCCGGGCTGGGGATCTTCTTCTCGATGTCCCTCGCATGCGCGTCACCGTCAGCGAGCGGGAGGTGGAGGTTACCCCGACCGAATTCCAGTTGCTCGCCGCCTTGGCGCGCCAGCCAGGCCGCATCCTCACGCGCGCCCAGCTTCTGGACGCTATCCACGGTGTAGCCTTTGAATCGTACGAACGGGCGATTGATGCCCACATTAAGAACCTGCGCCGGAAGATCGAGCCGGATCCGCACGAGCCGCGCTACATCCTCACGGTCTACGGGGTCGGCTACAGGTTGTCAGAATCATGAGATCCGAATACCCCTACCCGCCTCACCCGAGCCGCACCCACCCGCGCCATCGGCCCCCCTGGTGGCCGGAAGGGGAGTCTTGGCCACCCCACCCGAGGTCACGTTTTCGACCCAGGCACCGCGTGCATCTGTTCCGCTTGGCTTGGCGGCTGTCGACCCTCTTCCTTCTTCTCCTGATCGCGGGTGCAGGCTGTGCCGGAACACTATGGCTCGTGGGGCTGCTCGGGTCGAAATTGTCATTATCCGGTTTCTTGCCCTGGCTGGCGCTCGCATCCTTGATCCTTGTATTGTTCGCCCTCGTGGCAAGCATGCGGGGGGTTGCCTGGCCACTGACAGACTTGATTGACATCGCCGGGCGCGTGGAAGCGGGGGATTACTCGGCTCAGGTCCGTGAGCGCGGGCCGCGCGGGTTTCGCACCCTGGCCCGCGCCTTGAATTCGATGACCGAACGCCTGCGGGCGAATGAAGCGCTGCGCCGCAACTTGCTTGCGGACGTGACCCACGAGCTGCGCACCCCCCTGGCCGTGATCCAGGGCAACCTGGAAGGGATGCTCGACGGGGTCTACCCGGCCGACGCTGGGCACATCGGGCCCATTCTCGAGGAGACCCACGTGCTCTCGCGGCTGATCGATGACTTGCGTACCCTCTCGCTGGCCGAGAGCGGCGCCCTCGAACTGCACCGCGAGCTGACCGACCTCGGAGTCCTGGCTTGCGATGTGGCGGCCTCCTTCCGCGCTCAATCCGCCTCAGGAGGCATCGCGCTCGAGGTGGATGTGCCCAAGGACATGCCCTTGCTGGAGATCGATCCCGTGCGGATTCGTGAAGTCCTGGCTAACCTCACGGACAATTCCTTGCGTCACACCGCCCCGGGGGGTCTTGTGCGAATCTCCGCATTGCTTGACGAGCCGGGTCGTCGCGTCACCGTCTCCGTGACCGATAACGGGGCCGGCATCGCGCCGGGCGACCTGCCGTACATCTTCGATCGGTTCTACAAGTCGAGGGACTCGCGCGGCAGCGGTCTGGGCCTGGCTATCGCCAAGAACCTGGTCGCGGCGCACGGCGGCGAGATCCACGCCGAAAGCGCGCTCCGGGTGGGCACAACGATCCGGTTCTCTTTGCCGCTCGAGTCTCAATAGCCGGGATGGCTACCCTTCATGATTCCAAGGGGCCGATATCCCTGCAGGGGCATCCCCTGCCAGGCCTGGCGAGGCGCTGATCCGGATTGCGAGAGCCCGATTCGAGGTCGACCTGATCGCAACCGAAGCCAAAGCGGAGTGGTCCGGATGGAAGCGGAGATTGTTTGCACGGCACCTGGACAATCCCTATGGCAAGGATTCCGGAGACTCTTCTCCGGGGTGATCCCACGCCCTCTTTCTTGAATACCTTTTCCCGGGTCGCCAGCGGAAATGCGGTCGTCCTGGACGTTGGACCGGGCACGGGTCATTCAAGCCTGGCGATGGCCCGCAGGCTAAGTGCAAGAGAGGTGATTTGTCTTGAGGTTTCGGAAGAAATGCTTGAGAAGTTGAGGCGACGGGCTGCAAGGGAGTGGCTCGAGCACAGGATCCACATCTTGCATTCCCCGGCATCCGCGACGGGGCGTGGGAGTGAGACCGGACAATCAGCCCTTGGTGGCCCAGACGAACAGCCATCCAACCCCCTCCTCGATCCTCCATTCCTTGAATGGCGACCGCCTGAGGAGGCCCTGAAGTTCAGCCGGGGTGTAGCTCGCCAGGAGCGAACCCAGGGGTTCATTTGCAATCCGCAGGGCCCGGGGCACAACAATAGCCTGCGCAAATCTCAGGAACCAAGAGAAGATTCGCCGGGAATCCCTTCGGAGGTCGAAAAGGAGAAGCCGCCCTCCGGGGCCGAGCACCCGGTAGATTTCCCCAAGTCCTCCCGTGGGATTTGACCAATGGTGGAGCGATAGGGTGCTGATCGCGAGGTCAAGACTGCTGTCCGGGAGTGGCAGTCTTTCCACCTCTCCTCGCCGGAACTCCAATCGTCCTTCCAGCCCCAACGCGGACGCCTTGGAAGTGCCAGCCTTGACCATTTCCCCGGCCGTGTCTATCCCGATGACCCGCAGATCACCAAATTGCTCTGCGATGAGGATTGCCAGTTGGCCTGGCCCGCAACCGATGTCAGCAAGGGTTCCTGCGGGCTTGCACCGGGCAAGTCGAGCGACAACCATGCGGCGGAGTAGTGAAAACTGCGGCCAGTTGCTGATCCGATCATAGGCGAATGCCGTGTCGGGGTTCTCAATCCCCCCCAGCGCCGGACTGCGAGGTGGATGTGTTCGCCCGAGGGCCAGTGCTGACACGAGGACGGCCAACCCGACCAGGATGAGAATGATCCCCGACCACATGCGATCTCCCTCAGCTTCCCCTCATGCGCAAACGACCAAGCCCCGGGCCCATTCGCCAAGACGAGAAGACAGGCCAAACGCTCGAGTCACGATGCCTTTCGAATCCAAAACCATTCCGCTGAATCATGCGAGAACGACCGGCCTCATTGGCCTGTGCCGCTTCCGAAGCCGATCGGCCGGCTTTGACGACAACCGATAGCACTACGGAGACCCTTTCCTCACCCTTTCTTTCAAAGAGAAGACCGTCATGGCCTGCGGTCTCCGCCATCCTTTCAACCCGCTTCGTTCCTCCCCTCTGGCCCCTATCTCCCTGCCATGCGCAGCCAGAACCCCGGCACCCAGAAACCGCCGATGTGGAAGACCGCACTCACCACGATGCCCCCCACGAGCATTAGAACCCCAAGGGTGACCAGGGCATAGTCTTGCCAATGGAACTTCAATTGATACAACCAAGTGCGCCGGCGCTGGCCGAAGCAGCGCAAGTCCATGGCGTTGGCCACATCCTCGCCCATGAGGATGGAGTTCATGGTGATCGGCACGATGAGCGGCGCGACATTCAGGATCTGGCGGATAATCCCCCCCTGCAGGCGTTCTACCTCGTAACCCCGGGCCCGTTGGGCGTCAACGGTCGTCTCGAACTCGCGTGCCAGTGTCGGCACGTAACGGAAAGCCAGTTCCATCGAGTAGGCGAATCGGTCCGGCAAACCGAGGCCGCGAAAGGTCACCCCGTAGAGACGGGGGTCCATCGTGAAAGGGATGACCAGGAAGACCGCCGAGATCCCGCCGATGCGAAGGACCTGGCAAATTGCGAACCACAGCCGTTCGTACGTCAGGCCGGGATGCCAAAGGCCCAGCCGGAATGGCAGCTGCAGGCCGCCCGGCCAGACTAGGTTCCCGCCGGGCGGGACGACTCCTCCCGCGCCGCCCCCGGTGATGATCGTATTCACCACGATCATCACGAACAGCAGCACACCGACCAGCATCCACCCGCGCCGGACGTCGACCCAGGGGGCTCCGCCGGAAAAATACCAGACAAAGCCCAGGACGAAGAAGAAGAGCAAGAAGCGCGCATCCCAAAAGATGGTGGTGGCGAATAGGAAGGCCAGGGAGAAGATCCAGCGCGCCCGCGGGTCAAAGCGGGACATCAAAGTGTTGCGGGGGCGATAGCGCCAGGTGACAAGCATGGAGGCTCACGAGGGGGCGACCGGCGACCGGTCGCCCCCCGGCGTTTCATTTCCTGTTACCGTCCGGACCGCTTGACGATGGCGTCGTAGGCAACCATCAGGATCGGAACCAGGATCAACCCATTGATCAGGTTCGGTATGACGGCCGGCAGGAAATTGCCAAAGATGACGGTGTGGATGTCCGCGCCGGAAACCCACATCTCAGAAACCGAGGCAAGCGCCATGCCGACCAGGACGCCGATGATGACGAACAGCTCGGCCTTCAGGATGGATCTCGAGCTTCGATAGGAGATGATCGAGAGCGCGATCAGCCCCGGAATGAGGCCCATTAGGCCGTTGCCCAGGTCCCACCAGAACCAGAAGCCGTAGCCAGATATCAGGTCGCTGATGATGTTGCCGATGAAACCCGCGACGAAGCCGACGATCGGGCCGAAAACGACACCGAAGAACATCGGGATGGCGACGGCCGGGCGGAAGGACACATTTCCGGCGGATGGAATTTGCAGGAAGTTGGTCGCCACGGCCAGCACCGCATACAGCGCCGCCCCGATCGCCGCGTACACGACCTCCCGCGTCCCGAACTTCCAAAGCGACTTCTTTTCCATGTCCCCTCCTCAAGTTGGATTGAGCCGGAGCCGGTTTCCGCGCCGCACACGCGGCGCACTTAAGTTAACTCACAATGTGAGCGAGAGTTTCAGCCCGGAAGAATCTGCCGGTCCTTGGAAGCAGTTCCAGGTTCACGTGTAGGAGCGAAGTCGGCAGAACCCGCCAGTCTTCCAGGAGAGCCTCCTCGCGCAGCACCTCCTGCGGAGCCCCATCCGCCACAATCTCGCCGCCGAAAAGCAGCAGGATGCGCGTGGCATAGATCACCGCCAGATCCACATCGTGCGTGATGAAGATGACCGCATCGAAACCCGGCATCTGCAGGATCGAGTCCATGAAGGCCATGTAATTCCAGTAATCCTGGCCGGCCGTGGGCTCATCCATCATCAGGATCCGCGAGCGCATCGCCAGCACGGCCGCGATGCTGATGCGCTTCTGCTGGCCGAAGGAAAGCGCCAGCGGCGGCATTTGCATCTCGCTCTTGAGATGCACGGTATCGATTGCCCATTCGACATTCCTGGCGATTTCCTCGGGGGCCATCTTCAGGTTCTTCGGCCCGAAGGCCAGTTCCTCGGCCACCGTGGGCGCGAAGAGCATCTGCGTCGGGCTCTGGAAGACGTAGCCGACCGTGTGCGCCGCCTGGGCCACCGTCGATTGGCGCGTGTCCCGCCCCTCGAGCAGGACCCGCCCATCGGTCGGCTTGAGCAGCCCCAGCGCATGCTTCACCATGGTCGTCTTGCCAGAGCCATTGTGGCCCAGCACGGCGATCACATCCCCCTTGTTAATGGAGAAATCGAGCCCTCGCAGGACCTCGGGGTCTTCCTCACGATAGCGGAAGTGCACTCCCTCGAACTCCACCAAGTGCTCCTTCCCGCTTCCCGGCCGAATCGCCGGCTCGAAAACGGGCGCAGGGTCCCGGAGCGCGCGTTGCATGACGGCCGAAGCGGGCAGCTTGATGCGGTGATAATCGACGGCTTGCATCAACCCCTCGGCCTCGCCCTGGTAGACGATGCGCCCCTCATCCATATACAGGACGATTTCCGGGTGAATCGCGAGCACGTCCTCAACCCGGTGCTCAACAATCATTACCGCGATCCCCTCGTCGGCCAGCTGGCGGAAGGCCTGCAGAGCCTCGCGCGATGAGGCCGGGTCAAGGCTCGCCAGAGGCTCGTCCAGCAGGAGAATCTTCGGCTCCATCGCAAGGATCCCGGCCAGGGCAATCTTCTGCTTCTCCCCACCCGAGGTCCCGAACGTTTCGCGGTCGCGCAGATGCTCGATCTTCAGCCGGGCAAGCGCCTTCTCCACGCGCGGAACGATTTCCTCGCGCGGGAGCCCAAGCGATTCCAGCCCGAAAGCGACCTCATTGAGGACATAGCTGCCCAGGATTTGGCGCTCAGGATCTTGCAGGAGGGTGCCCACCATCTGGGAGATTTCCTCCATGCCCATCTCGCGCAAAGACCGACCGAACAGGCGCAGGTCGCCGGCCAGGTCCCCTTTGTAGGTGCGGGGGATGAGCCCGTTGATGCAGCGCATCAGGGTGGTCTTGCCGCAGCCGCTGGATCCGGCAACCAGCATCACCTGGCCGCGCTCAAGCCTCAAGCTGACGCCCCGGAGAGCTTCCTCCGCCCTGCGCCAGTAGCGAAAGGTAAGGTGATCGATCGCAAGAGGAGTTTCGCTGGTCAAGGACACGCGAGCGTCTTCAAGGGAAGATGTACAGGGTCTTCTTGGTATTCCTCGAGATCCGTCTCAGACAAAGACCACTTCAACGGCGTCGCCGACCCGGGCACCGAGCGCCTGGGCGGCGGAACCATTGACGATCGCGATCTCAACATGGTTCTCACTGTCCACCAGGGCGATCAAGTCTCCGGCTTTTCCGTGTCCGTAGGACTCAGACAGCCCCGGGACCTCGCGGCCGCGCAGGCGGAAGACAGGCTGCTCCCTCCCGAGAACCTCGGCCGCCGGCAAATCCGTGGTCAGATTGCCGAAAACATCAATCACGGTCACATGGGCCTGCCAGCCCTCGGCGGTGCGTTGCGGACGGAGCAGCTGGATCCGAACCGGGTCAGTCACCGGCGGCCCAAGGTCTCCGAAAGAAACGCCACGGGCAAGATGGGCTGCCACCGGCGAGAAGATGTCGCGCCCGTGGAAAGTCCGGCTGACATTGGGGAGGAAGTAGCTGGTATTTGTCAGCTGGACGATCTCCAGCCCCCAGCCGTTCCGTCTGGCGTCCTCATACATTGGGGTGAAAAGGCCGTTATCCGGCCCAACGAAGAATTGCCCTGCCATACACGCGGCAATGGGGCGGCGCTCGGTCCCCACCCCCGGGTCGACCACGGCAACGTGGACCGTCCCAGTCGGAAAAAAGGGGTATGCCCGCCAGAGGGCTAAGGCCCCCTCCAGCACGTTCTGCGGGGCGATCTCGTGGCTGATGTCGGCGATCTGCGCTTCCGGGCAGATGCTCCAGATAACCCCTTTCAGCGTCCCGACAAAACCGTCCTTGGTGCCAAAATCAGTGGTAAGAGTGAGGATGGGCACAGTTCTATATTATCCGATTGCCCAGCCGCAGTCCACACTATTTCCCCCTCGAAACCCTCAAGCCCGTCCGGTCGCCGGAGGGAACGTCAGGGAAGATCTCGCGTGATTCAGCGCAGGCAGATGGCAGGGACAGACTATTGTCGCGGGCCCCTTTCTGCCGATGACGTATCCCGAAGGCCGGGGGCCTTGTTCCTGACCCCGATATGCGACGGCCCGCTCCTTGGCGCGGATGGCCAAGGGAGAATCCGGCAATCCGGGTCCGAGGATTCCGCTGCTACCCTCACCTCCCGCGTCAACGACATCACCGATCTCTACGGCGGTCTCCGTGACCAAGGCCCAAAGCGCGGCGATCCCGACGGGAAGCGTGCGAAGGAGATGAGCCGGTGGCACTTCGCGACTTGTTCGAACCTTCTGCCAGGTTTATCCTCAAGATGCAGGAAATGGGGGGATAAGACTTAATCAGGAACGAGGTCGGAGTCCTTCTCCTCATTCCCCGAGTGAAATGGTTTGCCAAATCGTCGGCGCGGCTGGCATCTGGCGCGCAGGTCTCGGCGCCAGTTCCCTTGGCCCATGCATCGGCCAGCGGCACGCGGCCAAAAATCACCTTGACCACCGAGGCCGCTGCCACAAGCCTGGGGATCCTGCGGTACAGGGGTGATAAACTCGACCTGGAAGGGCGCGAACGTGCCGCTGGCTTACCACGCGCGGTTCGCCCGAGTTGCCGTCAGGGCCCCGCAGGAACCTCCCGGCCTCAACGCTCTTCTGGTGGGGGAGGAGATTCAAAAGCTCCGGAAAGTCAACATGGGGGTCGCCGTGGATACCCCGCCAGGGTAGTTGGTCCCCGTGCTGAAAGGCGCCAACCTGAAGAGCTTTGCGAGAATCACGGAGGAGCTGGCTGCCCTCATCGATTGCTCGCGCACCAGCAAGATGCTGCCCGATGATCTTCCCGAGGGCACCTTTCCGAGCACGAAACTGGGTCTGAACGAGATTGACACCTTCAGCCCTATCATCAATCCACCCGGGTCGCGATCCTTGGCGTGGGGCGCATCCTTCCAAAGCCGGTGGCGTGGGAGGGGCAGCTGATTGTGGGATGTGGTCTTCCTGAGCCTGGCTTTCGACCACCGAGCGGTGGACAAGACACCGGCCGCGAGATTCCTCCAAGGCACCAGGATACTCGTGAAGGACCCTGACCCAATCTTCCTTTAGCTCTGAGGAGCAAATCATGGACAACGTCATTGGTTTCATCGGACTGGGAATCATGGGACTCCCCATGGCTGGCAACCTGCTGAAAGCCGGGTATTCGGTCGTCGGCTATGACCTGGTGTCAGAGAAGATGGCACAACTCGTGTCGCAAGGCGCTTTGGCCGGGACCTCGCTTAGAGACGTGTCCGCGCGCGCCCAGCTCATCATCACCATGCTCCCGGATTCGCCAGACGTAGAAAAGGCCTACCTGGCCGAGGACGGGGTGCTGGCCGGCGTCAAGGCGGGCCCCTTACTGATCGACATGTCGACGATCTCGCCCGTCGTCGCGGTGAAGATTGCCGCCGAGGCGCGGAAACGGGGTTGCCCCATGCTGGACGCACCCGTTTCCGGGGGGGAGACCGGGGCGATCCAGGCCACGTTATCTATCATGGTCGGCGGGCCCGCCGAGGTGTTCGAGCGCGCCGAGCCCGTCCTGAAGGTGCTCGGAAAACCCGTATTGTGCGGCGCGTCAGGCGCGGGTCAGACGGTCAAGGCCTGCAACCAAATCCAGGTTGCCCTAAACCTGATCGGGATGGCGGAGGCTCTTGTGCTGGGCCAAAAGGCAGGAGTGGACCCTGCCATCGTTCTGGCCGTCTTGAGCGGGGGCTACGCCCAAACCCGGGTGATGGACGTGAGGGGCCCGCGAGTCATCCACAGAGACTTCGCCCCCGGCTTCCGCAGCCGGCTCCACTTCAAGGACCTGAACATCATTCGTGAAACCGCGCGGGCCTTCGGATGTTCCCTTCCCGCCTCGTCCCTGGCTCATGAACTTTTCGGCTCCATGCAAGCCAATGGATGGGGGGACCTCGACCACTCCGCAGTGATCAAGGTGATTGAATTGCTTTCGAACGTCGAGGTTCGGTCCGGCGCTCCGAACTAGCGCCACAGTTACTCATGGGTCCCGAGCACTATTCTTCACCCATCGTGAATGTGCCCGGAGACTTGGTGGCGGGCCCTCAATCGCCACGGAGTTTGCCCGAAGCGACGCGAGCCGCGAGCTTCTCTGCCCACAGGTCAGCGACACCCCGGATGTCCATCAATCGTTCGCCATTCAAGGTGCATATTCTGTCGGCCGGCCAGTCGAATCAACCCTGGAGGTCAACAAAGGCGGGCCCGCCATTCACGCCGCTCGTCCGGACCCGATTGGGTTTGAGTCGTTCCAGGACCACCGAACGTGCTCGGCCCACGGTCCTGGAATCGCAAGTGAATTCTCCCGGCGGCGGCGCCGGTTTTCGTCCAGTGGCAATTCAGGTGGCGAGCTACAATGACCCCAGCCGAATCTGGTGTGGGGAGGGCAACCTTGATTCCAAATCAATGGTTCGTGGTTCTCAATTCGGCGGAAGTGCGTGACAAGCCGCTGGGTGTCACCCGGCTGGGGGAGCGTCTTGTCTTCTGGCGCGATTCCCATGGTGCCGTGCACTGCCTGGAGGATCACTGCGTCCACCGAGGCATCCAACTCTGCCTAGGAAAGGTGCTCGGCGATCGACTCCAGTGCCCGTTTCACGGATTCGAGTATGACGGCCAAGGGAAGGTCCAGTGCATTCCGGCCAATGGACGTTCCACCCCCGTCCCCTCCGCGTTCCGGGTGCGCAGCCGTCCCACGTTCGAGGCTCAGGGTTTCATCTGGATCTGGTGGGGGGACCAGGAGCCGGCGCCCGCGACGCCTGGATTCTTCACCGATCTCGACGCGACCTTCTCCTATGCGGAAGTCCGCGACCCATGGAGGGCGCACTACAGCCGGGTGATCGAGAACCAGCTCGATGTTGTCCACGTTCCCTTTATCCACGCCAACACGATCGGCCGGGGCGGCCGCACCCTGGTGGACGGCCCAGGTCTGAAGTGGGTCTCGCCGGACATGTTCTATGTCTACGTATTCAACCGGAGTGATGACGGCACTCCAGCCCTGGGCCCACAAGAGGTCCCGCTCGAGCCCAAGCCCCCTTTCAAGCTGGAATTCATCTTCCCCAACCTCTGGCAGAACCACATCAGCACGGACACCCGGATTGTGGCGGCCTTCGTGCCCGTGGATGCGACCCGCACCATCCTCTACCTGCGCTTCTATCAGAAGTTTGTCCGGGTACCCCGGTTGAGGTCGCTGGTCAACTGGCTGGCCATGCCCTTCAATGTGTACGTCGCCCACCAGGACCGGAGGGTCGTCGAGACCCACGAGCCGCCCGCATCCACCCTGCGCATGGGCGAGCAGCTCATCCGAGGCGACTACCCCGTCATCGAATATCGCCGGCGCCGAGAGGAATTGAAGGCCAAGTCGAAACCCGATTGAAGGGGCAGAAGAGCTCCCTTCTCGGACAGCCCAGGTCAGGGCTTTTCCAGGATGGAGCAGTCCCAGGCGATGGGGCTCTTAGGCTAGGCGGTCGCCAGGAAAAGGGTGCCCAGGAAGGATCCCCCTCCTCCGTCTGGGTGTTGCAGCAGCGAGACCCGGGCACTGCAC
>Ga0208457_1000244_pt1 | contig 63440 bp, 55 predicted proteins | sample June2015DPH_10_1_FD_185513 | JGI IMG/M metagenome (GOLD analysis project Ga0208457, IMG submission 185513) | Peatland microbial communities from SPRUCE experiment site at the Marcell Experimental Forest, Minnesota, USA - June2015DPH_10_150... | ecosystem: Environmental > Terrestrial > Soil >... | reverse complement strand
CTGCAGATCCTGGTGAACTTGATCCGGAACGCCAAATACGCGCTCGATGAAGGCGACCAGCGCGACAACCTACTCACGGTGCGGGTGACCAAAAACAGCAGTGACTTTGTCCATGTCTCGGTCATCGACAATGGCGTCGGCATCTCCCCGCAAAATCTCCCACGGATCTTCGAGCACGGATTCACCACCCGCAAGGACGGGCACGGGTTTGGTCTGCACAGCGGCGCCCTGGCGGCCAAGGAGCTGGGTGGAACGTTGACCGTGCACAGCGACGGCGTGGGCAAGGGAGCGACGTTTACGCTAACGCTGCCCTGCGCACCGAAGAATGGGAACTCATGAAATATTCATCTCCTGAAAGAAACCGACGTGTCCTGGTGATCGACGACAATCGCGCGATCCACGACGACTTTCGCAAAATCCTCAACGGAGCTGCGGTCGAGAGCGGAGCGCTCGCCAAGGCGGAGGCTGTGTTGTTCGAAGAACAGGCTCACGCACAAAGGCCGATGCCTTTCCAGATCGATTCCGCCTACCAAGGGCAGGAAGGACTTGCCCGTGTGCAGATGGCCGTCCAAGCGCGGTGCCCCTACGCGCTGGCGTTTGTGGATGTGCGGATGCCTCCGGGCTGGGACGGAGTGGAAACCATCCAGAGAATCTGGGAGGTCGATCCCGATCTGCAAGTGGTGGTCTGCACGGCGTATTCCGATTACTCGTGGGACGAAATGATCAACAAAGTCGGCAAGTCCGATCGCATGTTGATTCTCAAAAAGCCGTTCGACGTCGTCGAGGTTTTGCAGCTCGCCAGCGCGCTGACGGAAAAGTGGTGGTTGCAGCAACAGGTCAAGTGCCAGGTCGATGAGTTGGAACTGAAGGTGACCGAGCGCACGAAGAAACTGCAGGAAGCCAATGAGATGCTGCTGCTCGAGGTCGCCGAGCGCAAGCAGGCCGAAGCAACCTTGCAGATCAAGACCGAGCAACTCCAGGCGATCACTGACGCGATGGTGGCGTTTCTCCAAAGCGGAGGCGAGCACGTGCCCAGCAGCATCCTCCTGCACAACGCGCTGAAGCAGACTGGCAGCGAGTGTGGATTCGTGGCGGTTGTGATGGATGGGCCCACGCTGCGCATCCTGGCGCACTCAGGCATCGGTTGGGACGAGACCATCCAGCAAGGGGTTTCCGGGGACGCCGCAGACGGCGACAAAGAGAACTGGCGCCTGGAGTTCACGAATATCAAGAACCTTTTCGGCAGCGTCATCACCAGTGGGCAATCAGTCATCTCCAACGAACCGGGTGCCGATTCCCGCTCGGGCGAGGGGTTGCCGGCAGGGACGCTGCCATTGCGGCGTTTTCTAGGGGTGCCAATCCTCAGCGGGACGCAAGTGGTGGGCATGATCGGCGTGGCCAATCGCCCCGATGTTTACACCGGTGAGCAACAGAACAAGATCGAAATCCTGACGCGTGCCGCCGGAATCCTGTTTGACAGCTACCAGCACCAACAACGGGAGGGTGCTTTGGAGCAGCAATTGCGTCAGGCCCAGAAGGTCGAGGCAATCGGCCGACTCGCCGGCGGCGTGGCGCACGATTTCAACAACATTCTGACCACCATCCTGGGCTACAGCGAACTCATGCTGACGCGGATCAAGCCCGACGATTCGCTGCGTGCCAATATCGAAGAAATTCGCAAGGCCGCCGAACGCGCCGCCGCGCTGACGCGGCAATTGCTTGCCTTCAGCCGCAAGCAGATTCTGGAGCCGAAGGTGGTCAACCTCAACGACACCCTGAAAGACCTGAGCACGATGTTGCGCCGCATGATCGGCGAGGACATCGAACTGACCACCATTGGCGCGCCGGATCTCGGACGGGTGAAAGTCGATCCAAGCCAGATCGAGCAGGTGATTATCAATCTGGCCATCAACGCGCGCGATGCGATGCCACAGGGCGGCAAGTTGAAGATCGAAGCTGCCAACGTTGTATTGGACGAGACCTACGCAGCCGAGCATGAAGGTGTTGCCCCGGGCAAGTACGTCGTGCTCACCATCAGCGATACCGGTATCGGCATGAGTGCCGAGGTGCGGGCCCGCATTTTCGAGCCGTTCTTCACCACCAAGGAAGTAGGCAAGGGCACAGGTTTGGGATTGGCGACCTGCTACGGCATCGTCAAACAAAGTGGCGGCCACATCAGCGTTGACAGTGAGCCCGGCCACGGGACAACCTTCACAATTCACCTGCCGCAGCTTGAGGGAGCGGCCACGGTCCGTCCCAAGCGAGACGAATCTGACGATCTGCCGCACGGCAAGGAGACTGTGCTGCTTGTCGAAGACGAGCCGAGTCTGCTCAAACTCGCCAGTTTGATCTTGCAGGAGCTCGGTTACACGGTGTTGGAAGCGTCCAATGGACGGGAGGCCTTGCGCATTGCCAAGGAAAGGAATGGACAGGGAGTCGATTTGGTGCTCACCGACGTGGTGATGCCGCAGATGGGAGGCAAGGAACTCGCCGATCAGATTCACGCAGCACATCCTGAGATCAAGGTGCTTTTCAGTTCCGGTTACACGGTGAACACGATCGTCCACCACGGCGTGCTGGACGACGGCGTTGCGTTTTTAAACAAGCCGTACACTCGTGACGTGCTCGCGCGCAAGGTCCGCGAGGTGCTGGACCGTCCAAAGCCTGGGAACGCAGCCAGCACGGCGGCTCCCTCGAGTGGCTAGCGCTGGTTGCGCGAGAAACTTTCCACCAGTTCTTCGGTGGAGCAGGTGGCGGTGCCAATCTTGCCGACGACAACACCGGCGGCATGGTTGGAAATCTCTGCTGCCTCGACCGGACTCGCTCCCGCGGTCAGCGCCAGCACAAACGACGCGATGGCTGTGTCGCCCGCGCCTGAGACATCGTACACTTCGCGTGCCACCGTCGGAGTGTGATAAGGCCGCGCGCCCGAGCGAAACAGGCACATGCCGTGTTCTCCCAGCGTGACGAGCAGGTTGCGCGCTCTCCATTTGCGCAACAGAATCCTGCCCACGCGCATCAGCGGCTCGTCTCGCAGCACCTCGTCGGCAGGCTCGGCATAGGTCACGCCCGCTGCGGCGAACGCCTCGGAACGGTTGGGGGTGATCGCGGTGAGGCCTGAGTAACGGAGCAGATTGCGCGCATTCGGATCGGCCGCGGTGATCTTGTGATGCTTGCGGGCCAGCCGTTGCATGTCATCGAGGAGTTTCTGGGAGAGCACGCCTTTGCCGTAATCTTCGAAAATCACCGCCGCCGCGTGGTTCACTTGAGAGTGGAAGTACTCCATGAGTTTGTCTGCTACCGACGGCGAAATCTTCTCTGCTTTTTCTCGATCGAACCGCACGACCTGCTGGTGGTACGCCACAATGCGGGTCTTCAATGTCGTCGGGCGATTCGGATCGACAACCAGACCGCCGGTCTCGACTCCTTGCTCATCGAGCAACCCACGCAATTCTTCTCCCGCGCTGTCTTCGCCCAGCACGCCCATGATTTTCACAGGAGCGCCAAGCGCGCGCAGGTTGCGGGCGACGTTGGCCGCGCCGCCGGGGAAGGACGACTCGCGTGTGACCTCGACGACGGGCACCGGAGCTTCGGGCGAGATGCGGGAAACTCTGCCCCAGAGGAACTGGTCGAGCATCACGTCGCCGACGACAACGATGTTTTGCCGGCGGAATCGGTTCAGGAGTTTTCTAAGCTGGTCGTGGGTCATTGAAGTTGTTCCAGGACAGCCGCCGCCCACAAGGGCACGAGCAGTTCGTGGTGCCCGACAATGTAGTAGCCGCGTCCACCTTTGACGGTCGGACGTCGGACGACGTTTTCCGTAGGGCGATAATGGCGGATCATGTCGAAGGTCACCGTCGTGAATTCCTCGACTTTGTTGCCAAGGTTGCGTGCGATGGTGAGCGCCTTGAGAAAAACTTCGGGCATGATCACCGCCGAGCCGATGTTGAGCGCGATCCCACCTTCCAAGTGTGCGATGGCGGCGGCGAATTTCTGGAAATCAAGATAGGTCGCTTCACCCAGGACTGCGCCGTCAGTGGTCGGATGCTGGTGAATGATGTCCGTGCCGATAGCGATGTGGACGGTGATGGGAACGTTGCTGACGACGCTCTGATGCAGGATGCTCAACTCCTTTAGGGCGAACTGTCCTTTGACGATGGCCTCGCCAAGGGCGCGGCCCGCGCCGATGCCTTGCTTCACGCCGTCGGCCATCGCCTGGTTCATCAGCCGACCCGTTTCGTCGATCATACCGAAGCTGCCGTCGTCGAGTCCGCGTTGAACGTCTTCGCTGGTCTCGCCGATCAGCGCGAGTTCGAAATCGTGGATCGCGGCGGCGCCGTTGAAAGCAACGGCGGAAATGACGCCGCGCCGCATCAGATCGACTAGGATCGGGTTGAGCCCGCACTTGATCGGATGCGCGCCCATCATGACGATGACGGGCCGCCGGTTGCGCATGGCCGAGACGGTGGCGTTGACGACGGCACGGAAATCGTTTCCGATCAGGATTCTTGGCAGCGAGTCGATGAACTGCGCGAAGCTGCCGCCTGTTTTCCAGACGCGGGCGAGTTGATCGAGATGGACTTTGTTGTCGCGCTCGCGCAGCGGGTAGGTGCGGATGCGGCTGAAGTCGAGAGGTGGGAAATCCATGCTAGCGGCCGGCCGCGCTTGACGTTGTGGGTTCCGAGTTCGCTGTCCCAAAGTTCGACGCAGCCGTCGACAGGCTCGTGTTCGTCTCAGGGGCGTCCGACTCCACCTTGAACAGCACCAACTTGGCGCTGCCGATTTTCATGTCGGAGGAAACCAGCAACGGCAGCTTGCGGGTATCGTCGCTGACCCAAAACCACATGCGCCCTTTGTTGGCGGCAACGATGTTCAGCGTGGGTTTTGGCTCGATGCGCATGGCCTCGACATCGCCCAGCGGACGGATCCAAAGTGTTCTGCGGAGGTCGGGGCGCACGTGCACGGAGTAGTTCGTGCTGCCTGCGTTGACCAGGAAGTTATTCTCGACGGACGGCTTCAACTGCTGGACCCGCACGTAGTAGAGCGCCGAAACGACGTCTTGCACGGGCTGGTCGAGTGGCATGACGTCCTTTCTGCCGTTGATCAGATTCGTGGTGACGGCTCGTTTGTGGTCGTAATCGTACACCGTCTCGTTGTTCCTGGCTTTTTTGCCTTCGACACGATTCTCGCGATAGCGACGAGTGAACAACTGATTCACATCCAGCCAGCTCTCCGTGGTGCTATCGACATGAAACAGCAGTTCCGCCAGCCCGCTGGTCCTGGCTTGCGCGACGAGATGATAGCAGTCGTGCCCGTCCATCCGTTCGATGCCTTGCACCTCGAGCGAGGCGCGCCCGGCGACAAACGGTCCCCAGAAAACCTGGTAGGTCAACTTCTCGCCGACGTGGAAGGGGAAGTTCTCCCCCCCATTGGCCCACGAAGAGACCGCCACGGCCAGCAACAACTCCGCGATGACAACGATCTTTTTCATGCAACAGTCTCGTCAGTATAGGAACGCGTTCCGGCCCTTTCAACGAAAAACCAGATGACCCTCGCCGAACGGAACCACCATGTATCGATCTATTCGCTCAGGAGTTTCTCGGCTTGAGCAAGAAGGTCGTCGACCTCGATCGGATGGATGTAGCCTTTTTTGTCAACCAGCCACATAACGGGGATGGCGCTGATGTGGAACCTGGTGCTGATGTCGTTCTCCCAGACTTTGCCGTCGAAGTATTGCGGCCAGGTCATACCACGCTGCTTCGAGAACGTCACCAGGCTGTCCTTGTCGCGATCCAGCGAGATGCCGACGATCTCAAAGCCTTTGCCGTGAAATTTATTGTAGGTCGCGATGACCTTGGGCACGGACACCACGCACGGGCCGCACCACGTCGCCCAGAAATCCAACAGCACCACTTTGCCGCGCAGTTTTTCCAGATCGACGGTTGAACCATCCACCGCTGTGAATCTTAGTTGCACTGGTTTCATGCTGATATCCAGCGAGGTCAGGTAGCCTTGAGCTTCATAGGCGACTTGAGGGTCGCTGCTCTTGGCGAGCGTCTTCATCAAAGACTCGGCCTTGGCGGGATCGGCCTTCTGGAACAAGCGCGCCTTGAGCAGCCGCAACTGTTCGTTGCGCGGGTCTTGCGGGTATTGTTTCTCAAACGCGGTGATCTCGGCTTCGACCGCCGCAACCGCGGTGGCGTTGGTGGATTGCAGCAACGGGGCGGCGTGGAACTGCATCAGAAAAAGGCTGGCTCGCGCCTTCGTCTCCGTCGAGGCATCCGCAGCAGCGGCGATTTCCTTCAGCGTCTTCTCATCCGCGGCTTGATCGTATGGCCGGCCTTGCAGGTCGGCCAGCAGGTTGGTGTACTGAACTCGCGTGAGTTTGGCGTCCCAACGCCGCGCATCGGTCGGGAATCGCCTGCAAAACTCCGCCAGCGCCACGTCGATCTGGCCGATGAAGTTTTTGACGATCGCGCGATGTTCCTCCAGCGTCCGTGCCTGTTCGCTTGGCCCTTGCTGCTGCATTTGCCGGATGTGGAGCCAGAGTTCGTCCGCGGTCTTGAATTGGGAGAGATCGGCCGCCAGGATTGTCGCCGCAAACCCGCTGACCGCCAGCAAAAACCCGATCGAGGCTTTCATACGGGAAAGACTATACCAGAGACTCGCCCACGGCAACATCGGCGCGCGGGAGGAGGAACAGTCCCGTGCCACAACTGGCTGCGCCATCTGATCGGGGCTGTCGTGGATGCCTGTTTTTAGCTCTTGCGAGCGGCCTTCCCCAGGATCGTCACCGTGTTGGCTTGTGGATTGATGCTCGTGATTGTGCCGTGGGCGCGCAATTCGTTGGTCGGCATGGGCGGCTGCTGCGGGTGACCGCTTGGAGACGAGGTCTTTGGCTGTTTCGCGGTACGCGGCTGCGGGACAACGATCCTATCCGCGACGAGCACGCCGTTCTGGCTCTGGTAACGGATGTTGACCTTGTCGCCGACTTTGAGGTCGGCCAGCGTGGCCTGCTTCTTGTCGGGGGTGACGACCTTGCAACCGTCATCGACTTTGAATGTCTGGCCGGTGAGCCCGCTGTTGGCGGCCTGTGCGACCCGCGTCACGGACAGCGTCAGCGCGGCCATGCCAATTCCGATCATCGTGCGGAAACCAAACTTGCCCATCTTGTTCCTCCGTCGTGTTGGAAGTTGCGTTTGTCGACAAAGTAAACACCGCTCGCGCGAAAAAGTTCCTTCCCAGTGCTCCAGCGTGCGGCAATTGGGCAGGTGCTGGTGACGAGGAGGCGCGGGGAATCGAACGGAGGCAAGGACTTAAAAAGCGTTGACTGGCATGGAGGAATGGTGTTATACGTTGCGCCAGTTCAATGCAAGGAGGACGTCAGTATTTTATGACCAATTCCAACAGGTTTCTTGTATCCAGCCTCAGCGCGCTTTGCGCAGCCGCGCTGCTGAACGGTTGCGCGACCGCCCGCAAGAACATGCAGCCCGTGAACGAACAGCAGAAGAGCGAGTTCCTCAAGGGCATGGATGTTGTCGAGCAGCCAGCGCTCGAGCCCGAGTGGGCCGATTTCGTGAAAGATAAGTACCCGAACTGGCGGCAGCATTACTGGGTGGACCGTGGGAACTGGGGTAACCGCGGTTACATCGTCGGCAAGCCGCCCGCAGAGGCTGAGCCTGTCGTCGAGGCCCAGGTAACGCCGTTGCCGCCCGCGCCGCCGGCGATCATCGAAACCGAACCGCCGAAGGTTGAGGTTGCCGAGAAGCCGACGAAATACATCGTGAAAAAAGGGGATTCGCTCTGGAGGATTGCGGGCAAAGTGTACCACAATCCGCTGAAGTGGCCACGAATCTATCGCGCCAATAAGGACAGGATCAAGAATCCGAACCGGATCTACCCGAACCAGGTTCTGACGATTCCGCAGAATTAGCGCGCGGCGTGGGAGCGAATGCTTGCGTTGTCAACGCAGGGCGAATGAGTTATGCTTGTTGGCGGTGCGAAGGCATAGCTCCGTTTAAGTCATGGCTAGCGAGACCCTGCATTTTGACAATCCGCGCGTGGCGCAAGCCCTTTTCATTAATGAACCCAAGAATCTTCGCTTGGTCGAGGATCTGCTCGGGCTGAAGGTCAGCGCCCGCGAAAGCTGGATCAACCTAGAAGGCGATGAGGCCAGCATCGAAAAGGGCAAGATGCTGTTCACCGAACTGCAGCAGGCGATTGCGCGAGGTACTTCCATTCATCGCCGGGAGTTCAGTCAGGCCGTCAGCGCCATCAGTCGTGGGGAGCATCTTCATCTGCAGGAGTTGAACGAGGAACGCGTCGAAGTCTCCACGCGCAAACGCGCCGTTGTGCCCAAGACCCTCGGACAGAAACGTTACATCGAGGCCATCCGCAAGCACGACATCGTCATCGGCATCGGCCCCGCCGGGACGGGCAAGACCTATCTGGCCATGGCCATGGCCGTCAACGCGCTGCGGCAGGACAAAGTCGGCCGCATCATCCTGTGCCGACCCGCGGTCGAAGCAGGTGAGGCGCTCGGTTTCCTGCCCGGCACGCTGGAGGAGAAAGTCGCGCCGTACCTGCGCCCGCTCTACGACGCGCTCTACGACATGATGGAGCCTGACGAAATCCAGCGCAACATGGAACGCGGCGTCATCGAGATCGCGCCGCTGGCCTACATGCGCGGTCGCACCCTGAACAATGCGTTCGTCATTCTCGACGAAGCGCAGAACTCCACCAGCGAGCAGATGCTGATGTTTCTGACGCGTATGGGATTCGACTCCAAGGTCGTGGTCACCGGCGACATCACCCAGGTGGACCTGCCGGGACATAAAACGTCGGGACTGATCGAGGTGCAGGGGATCCTCAAAAACATCCCGGGCCTGGAGATCGTTTACTTCGACGAGCGGGACGTGGTGCGGCACGAACTCGTTCAGAAAATCATCGGCGCCTACGCCCGGTTCAAGGAAGAACGCGAACGCCGCCGCCAGGAGAGCGCGGCCAACGGCAACAGCAAATGACGGACATCGCAGTCCGCAATCAGCAGCGACGGTTGAAGGTCAACATTCGTTTGCTGGCTGGGATCGCCGAACGCGCACTCGAACTCGTCAACTGGAGGGCCACGCTCTGTCGTGGCCGATCCCGGCAGCGGACGCGACGGAGCGCGTCCCTCCAGACACTCGTCAGCCTCAGCATCGTCCTCGTCAACGACGAAACCATCGCCGAACTCAACGAACAATTTCATCACACCCGCGGCCCGACCGACATCCTGGCGTTCGAGTACGATGGCCTTGGCGAACTGATCATCTCAACGGAGCGCGCCGTGGCCCACGCCAGACGTTACCGTACCACACCCGCCCGCGAGCTGGCGCTCTATGTCATCCACGGCATCCTGCACCTTCACGGTTACGACGACCTGAAGCCGGGTCAGCGCCAACGGATGCGCGCCGCCGAGCGCCGCCTGCTCGCGCGTCTGGGCCGGTCTTTCGACCTGCCGAAACTCGTCGCGTCGAAATAGCATCCTACCGGCAACAGCGGACGGAGTCGCCGATGATCAAGATTCGACCAGGCAGGGAGCGCGGGCACGCCGACCACGGTTGGCTGGACACCTACCACACGTTTTCATTTGCAGATTACTACGACCCCAAGCACATGGGTTTTCGCAGTCTGCGCGTCATCAACGAGGACCGGGTCGAACCCGGCCAGGGCTTCGGCGCGCATCCGCATCGCGACATGGAAATCATCACGTACGTGTTGGAAGGCGCACTGGAACACAAGGACAGCCTCGGCACCGGCTCGGTTATTCGGCCCGGCGACGTGCAGCGGATGAGCGCGGGCACGGGCATTACGCACAGCGAGTTCAATCATTCGCGGATGGAACTCGTTCACTTTCTGCAAATTTGGATTCTGCCCGAACGCAAGAGTCTGAAGCCGGGTTACGAACAGAAAACGTTTAGCGCCCAGGACAAACGCGGACAATTGCGCTTGCTAGCGGCGCGCAACGGACACAACGGCACGGTGACCGTACATCAGGACATGGCCCTGTACGCAGCGTTGCTTTCAGCCGGCGAGAAGGTCACCCATTCACTGGAGCGTGGTCGTCACGCGTGGTTGCAGGTGACGCGCGGCGCGGTGATGCTCAACGGTGAGAAGCTCAATGCGGGCGACGGCGCGGCAATCAGCGAGGAGCAATCGCTGGAGATCGAAGCGGCTGCCGAGTCGGAGATCCTGCTGTTCGATCTGGCCTGAGAGATTTGGCGGGTCGTGTCCCAGGGTGGCACGAGGCCGCAACCAAAACGGCCTACTCTTGTTTGTCATTCTGAGCGCAGCGAAGAATCTCTGTCGTTGGTGGCGCTCGACACGGCAGAGACCCTTCGACTAGCTCAGTCGCCCTGCCTCGTTGCATCGGCTGGAAAGTGCCGTTGTACTTCGATCCTGTACTTTCCACAGAAATCGAGCGCCAACTCAAATCTTTCCGGCCAGTGAATCATCCCGTCTATCTGCCATGTCTCTCCCGGACTTGCAGAGCGCATCTCTTGTAGCTTTTCGTAGAAGCCGTCGCGGTCAAAGGGCGGCGGAGGCGGCGGGAGGCATACGATAGATTTACCCATCTTGACTCCTAGGCAATGAATGGGCCTCTGAAAGAGGAGTAATGCCTTCTCGATCTCATCTCCGCTGCCCGCGTCAAGCCGAAATACCTCCAATAGTTGAGATTGAGGCGACCTAATCTGCTGCCGAACTCTATCCAGCCCGTGCATCAGAACATAGGCATAGCCGAGCTTCGCGAAGGCGGCCAGATAAGCGGATTTCAAGTACCCAACATCCGCCATTTTCCTACTGTATGAAACTTCGTCTCGAAGTTGAAAGCTAGTGCCATCAACAAGAATTTGTGAATCAGATTTCTCAACAACTTTCGGGTCATTGTGCTCGCCGAGTATCTGAATCTGGATGCCCTTCTGATCATTACGAACATCAACATTCAACTGAATCTCGCCTTTGATCAGTGTTGCCCTTCTAGTTTGGCCATTTTTTTCCATGAAGGAGTGAGAAAGCTGCTCCCGATGCACGTGTGCATCAATCTGATATCCGGCTTCTGAATTGCATTTACGGCAAGTTAGGCAGAGCACCTTTCCACCTACGGAGTCAGGAGGTACGTGTTCCTCAGAAAGATCTTGAAGCTCTAGGAAGTTATTCAGGCAAACCGGGCAAACATAACCAACATCTTCTCCGCCTGTGAGTTTCCGTAGTGCCTCACGCCCGATATTGTAAAGCTCTTGCTTCGACATGACTGTCGATTCTGCTCCTACGGCGATATTATCACAAATGCCGCGGCCATCAAAGCGGTAAGGCTTCAGCGTGCGTCCCGGGAAGGGAAAGGGTCAAGTGGCCGGGGTCAACTTCGTAAAGCGCAGTTCCCTTTGCAGCGGGCGACATATCGGCCGCGCGATTCCTTCACCTGAAAACCGATTCCCTTCTTGGTCGGCGGTTCCGGCATTGCCGGCGGGTCGATGATGTCCATGACGCGTTGGAGGATGGTGACGATGGCTGCTTCGTGCACGTCGAGCCGGTCTTTGAGTTCCTTCTCCAGCGCCGCCAGTTTGCGGGCCAGTTCCCGGTTGTCCGACAACACCGCGCGCATCTTCAGGAATGCGCGTATGACGAACACGCTCATCTGCGTGGCGCGCGGACTGTTGAGCACATTGGCCGCCATAAGCGCACCGTGCTCAGTGAAGACGTAGGGAAGATAGCGCCGACCACCGCGTCTTTGCGAAGTCGCAAATTGCGCTTTTACGTTTGAGATGCCAATTTGGCATCTCAAAAAGTCAAACTCTTCGGCGGTCAATCGGAACACGAAATCTTCGGGGAAACGTTCTTGGTTACGCTTCATCGCCCGATTCAACGCGCCGGTTTCGACGCCATAGACCGCCGCCAAGTCAGCGTCGAGCATGACCTTCTGTCCGCGAACCTCGTAAATCAGGCGGTCAAGACGTTCCACCTGAATTGCCAGTTCTTTCCCCGTAGCCATAGCCGCGCAGTATGCCAGTTCGAGTAGTTGCCGGCAAGCGCCTGAAATCGCGGGTAGTGGGCTACTTTGAAACGCGATAATTTCCTGCCTGTCTAAACCGCAATCCCGTAGGTCGCCTTTTTTAAGGCGAGGTGTCGCCAATGACGGCGCTCCTAATGCGAAAGGTGGCGACTATTATGACGCCATTGCTTTGGAAGTTACGGCTTGGTGCTCTGTGTCTGGTTATGCTGGCCTGCCTGAATATGATAAGAGTCTGCATTTCGATTCTCATGGAGCATTATGGCTGTCTGAACCGCAGCAAAGGCAAGAAGCGCGATTGTGACGAGAAGCAGCGCCCAAGTGAGTCTGACAATTCGCCGCGTGGAAATCTCGCCAAGCTGCAAGGAAAGCGCCAAAATACGCAGCCACACGTTCGTAACTCTCTGCTCAAAATCTGCCCCAGCAAGTTCTTTGTCGGGTTTCTCGATTTTTTCACGAAGTGCAGCAATTTGTGCGTGAAGTTCTTTGGCGGTCTGCATAAGCCATAGCTCCTGTGGTTTGGGTTTGGTGTGTACAAATCCTGCCACGGGTGGCATCATTGGTCAAGAAGCGCAACGACTTCTTCCAGACTCCAAACGTGATCGGCAACGCCCGCTTCCATTGCCGGTGTCACGCGTAGGCTTTGGTGGATTCGGCAGAAGTTGTAGTGCATCATATAAAGCGCAACTGCGTGCTTGTGATTCTCCACCTTCTTGCTGAAAGCATTAGTCAGGCGTGTGAATCGGCGATTGCCCATTCGCAACGACAAATTTTGACGCTCTACATAACTGGTGGAGACAAGCGCCGGATTTGGGTTGCCTGCGATTGTGGTTTTGCGTGTGCCGATACATGCTGGCGGACTATATTTGACTTCGGGCTGTGGCGTTTCGCTCCCGTAAAGCTTTACCAATTGCGCGAAATCAATTTCCGAACCAAACGCATCTTCCACTGCTTGAACATAAGCGCGATGACCATCTGAGGTTAATTGAACTCGATGTTTCAACCGGCTGCTCAAATCTTGGATAAACCAGTAGGCATCGGTCGCGCCTCGATTTCCTATATGCCATGATGCAACAAGCTTAGACTGAGCATCTAACGCAATCCAAGTCCAAGTATCACCAATTCCATCACAGCCCTGCAAATGCTCAGGAATGTTGGCCTGCTTACAATATGTAAAACTCCACACTTCATCCACCTGCAAAATTTTGCATGGCAGATTACGCATTACGCGATCATGGTATTCAGCGCAAGCTTTGCCAACTTCTACAAGCACCCTAGAAACTGTTTTCTTGGCAAAACCCGTCATCCTGACGGTGCTGCGGAGGCTGCATCCTTCCACTAGGCATGAGATTATTTGTGCTCGTTCCTTTACACTCAGACGGTTCATATACTTTAGCCTTGCTTTTTTGGCCGGCCTCGGCTAAAGTGACTTAGTATCGTAGAAGGTACGAGTCCTTTGGCCTCTGGCCGGGGATTCCTGCTCCGCAGTGTTCACGCATTGCGGAGCACACTTTCTTGTTCTTTAATCAGGGAAGGGGCGGCAGGAATCGAACCTGCAACCTCTCCCACGCAATGTTTGGTAACAATGCTGAATGGGAGTGCACGTTCCTTCGTGCTGCGCCCCTGTAACTTCCCCGCCTGTTTGTGCAGGCGGGGAATCCTTTTTCAAACATCACTTGTTCAACCTCCAAAGTCGTGCTTCTTGCACAAACGACTTTGGATTCTTTCGCAGTGTGAATGCAGTTGACGAGGCGGAGATTCCTGTCGCCCTAGAAATCTCGATCATCCTTGCGCCTTTGCCATCGGGCAAGTGCGTGAGATATTCTAAAATGCGCGTCTTGTTCGCGCCGTGTGGCTGGCGACTTCCGGCACCGTTTCCGCCTTGTAGCTGTGCGCGTAACGTCTTGGCACTTTCTTCCAGCTTGTTGATTTCTTGGCTCAACGCATCACGGCTGCGAATCTTCTCCGAAATCTGGCGTTCAAATTCGGAGAGTATCCGCTTTGCTATTTCTGGTTCGACTTGCAGAGTTAGCGTCTTCATGGTAAGGGACAGTACACGGTCTTCCCGGACATTGCAACAAGTATTTTCAGATTTTTTACAGTGGGTAGGTAAGCCGACTTATTGGAACTGAGAACTTGTCATAACCGTTACCATTTGCCGGCGCAGATAAGCAGAAAACACCTGATTTTACTTGGTTTTTCTGCGTTTCTGGGATGCCTTTGGCGGCAGTTTGATGGGCTTTTCAGATAGCCTTATTACGTCGGCAACGACGCTGTGCGCAACCTGCGAGAAATCACCAGAGCGTTTTTTCTTGGGCTTAATCATGGCCGCATACTGCCACAGCAGGCAGCCCTTGTGAACTCAAAAATCAAAGTAGCCCACTACCAAATCGCGGTAGGAATACCGCTCCGACAGATCAGGATCGCGGCAGGAATGTTTACCCCGCTCTGCGGGGTCGCTCCTACGAAGTTCCTTTTAACCATTTTAACCTTTTCAACGGTCTAACCCTGCCGTTGGGCCTGGCGGCACACGTTGACACCTCTGCCGACGACGACTACGATGACGCGCAGATGAGCGCGTTTTGGAAGAATTTCAGGAATTCGTTTTTCGCCGGGCTGCTGGTCGTGGTTCCAGTAGCGGCCTCCATCTTGATCCTGCTCGGCTTGTTCAATTGGATCACCGATTTCATGTTGCCCGGGTCGCTGCGGACGCAGTTCCTGACGCCGTTGTACCGGATCGGCGCTCTGATCGCGTTCGTGGTGCTCACCACGCTGGTGGGACGGGTGACGCGGTTGGTCGTCGGTCGGCGGATGGTCGCCGTCGTAGAAGACATGATCCGGCGCGTGCCGCTGTTGAACAAGACGTATTCCTTCATGAAGGAAATCAGCCAGACACTGCTGGCCAGCAAGCGGACGATGTTTCAGCGCGTGGTGCTGGTGCAGTTCCCGCGGCCCGGCATCTATTCCATCGGTTTCGTCACCAGCGAAACCGCAGGCGAAGCGCAGGCGAAGACCAAGGAGATAGTCATCAATGTGTTTGTGCCGACGACGCCGAATCCGACCAGTGGATTTCTGATCCTTGTGCCGCGCGAGCAACTCATCGACCTGGAAATGACCGTGGGCGAAGGAATGAAGATGGTGATTTCCGGCGGCGCGGTCGTGCCGCCGTACACGGCCAAGACCCAGCAGCCAACAATGCCGTCGTGAAGTTACGCCGCCATGGACACCGAGCGCGCGGAAGCGATTGTGTTGCGTCTTCATCCCGTGACGGAATCGAGCCTGATCGTCACGTGGTTCACGCGCGAATGCGGCAAACTCAAAACAATGGCCAAAGGCGCGCGCCGGCCCAAAAGCCCGTTTCGCGGCAAGATCGATTTGTTCTACCACGACGAGATTCTGTTTTTGCGCAGCAAACGTAGCGACCTGCACCTGCTGCACGACTGCTTTCTGGAAAATCCGCACGCGAAATTGCGCGATTCTGTGGAAACATTGGCGGCGGCTTCGTACATCAGCGAGTTGGCGGATCTTGCCACGGAGTTGGAAGATCCGAACCCGAAGTTGTTCGATGTGCTGGGCAAAACACTCGACGCGCTGGAAATCCAGCGAGGAAGATCCGCCGTAATCATCTGGTTCGAATTGCAGCTTCTCGCTGCCGTTGGGTGGGCGCCGAAGTGGGAGTCGCGCACCGCAGTCACCAAGGTTCTCGATTCTCTTGCCGCGACGAGCATCGAAGGCGCACGGCGTGTGCGATTGAGCGACGAACAACTCGCCAACGCCCGCACGGTCGTGTGGAATTTCCTCGACGAGCAGATCGGCAAAGCGCCCCGCTCGCGCAAGCTGTTGGTGGAAACTTTGCCTCGGTGAATTTGCGTCCGCCGCCGGCCGCGCCGTTCTTCTCATGGATGGTGGGACAGGCCTCCGTGCCTGTCTAGATCCGTCCGCACAGGCAGGGACGCCTGTGCCACCAAAAACTTGCTAGACCACTTCTACTGCTACGTCCGCCGCGGCGGCGGACAGATGCCGTTGGGCGAGTTGCGCACGAACTCGATGAACTCGCGCGCCTCGTCCGTCGCAAACGCGCCGTCCTGCGACGCCTGTTTCAGCGCCTCCGAACAGTTCAGGCCGGAAAGGTAGAACAGCTTGAACAGCTTCTTGATCTCCGCGATCGCTGCCGGAGAGATTTTGGCGCGCTTCAACCCGACAAGGTTCACGGCGTGAACCTCGTTCCGTTCTGCTGCCAGCAGAAATGGCGGCACGTCCATCGACACGCGAGCATTGCCCGAGAACATCGCCAGCCGCCCGACGTGCGTGAACTGGTGAATCACCACGCCGCCCGAAATGAACGCCTGGTCGCCGACATGCACGTGACCCGCCAGCAACGCGCAGTTGCAGATGATGACGTTGTTGCCAATGACGCAGTTGTGCCCGACGTGCGACACGCCCATGAGATAACAATCGTTGCCGATGATCGTGGCGCTCTCAGGCTCCGTGCCGCGATGCACCGTGCAGTATTCGCGGAAGACGTTCCGGTCGCCGATTCTCAGGTAGCTGCGGCAGTTGCGGTCGAACTTCAGGTCCTGTGGCTCGTGCCCGATCACCGCACCCATGTGGATTTGGTTGTCCCGCCCGATCTCGGTGTAGCCGGTGATGTACGCGTTGGCCCAAACTCGCGTCCCCGCGCCAATCTTCACGTGATCTTCGATGATCGCATTAGGTCCGACCTCGACGGTCGGGTCGAGTTCCGCCTTCGGACTCACCCCGAAGGCTTTCGGGGCTGTTGGATGAATGGCCATATAGTCGTGAGTGTTTGTGCCACAACCAAAGCAGAAATTCCATCACGGAAACAAGCTGCGAATGGGAATCACAACTGGAACGGTATGCGTGCGATGCGGTCAGTGCAGGCCCAAGTCCCGCAACGCCGCGCCGGCCCCGGCGAGGTTTTCGGGTTTCATCTCGACGTAATTGCGGGAGAGGAACACGCCCGGGGCGCCGGCCTTGAAAACCGCCAGCACTTCTTGTCGGACGCTCTCGGGCGTGCAGTGGCTGGCGCCTGCGGGCACGGGCACGTCGATGTCGATGCCGGGCCAGACCTGGGTTGACGTACCGGCCACGCCTTCCAGCGCTCGTTTCGTTTCGCGAAGGACATAATCGGCGGAGAAACCCGTCGAGGCCAGCTTGTCGTACGGAGCTTCCTGGTAATCGAGCACCCGGTAGAGGAATTCGAGTGTCTGGTCGGGCGGCACATCACCGAAAACGTTGGCGTGAGTACTGTCCACGAAACTCTTCATGCGGTTGGCGGCGGAGTTGCTGTAGGGCACCGGCCGTATGAAGTCGGAGTAGGCCGTTATCTCCGCAAAATCTTCCTCGGCCCGGTGGAACGGACTGAACGTCAGATTGTGCCACGTGTGCCAGCCGACGACGATTGAAGGCTTGATAGATTTGACCTTGCGATAAACGTCGGCTTGGAACTCGTGTCGGCTCGTGACCCAGAGGTTGTCCCAGGCGAGCAATTCGGGATAGTGGAGCAGGAGCCGCCAGAAGGAAACGAAGTAGCCGTCGCGTGGACGTTTACCGGCCCTGCCGTTGCGGACAAAGGTTTCCAGTTCCCCGAAACCCCGACGCGCCCGGTCGGCGTCGATCCCCATGTCTTTGGCTTTTTTCACGCAGAATTCGCAGAAACAGGTGACCCGTCCGGGATCGGACTTTGCGCCGTTGTGATAAGCGCCGAGCGCGTTGAACAGCGCGCCCTGTCGTTCCGATCCCCACATGATGCCGTCGATCTCGTAGGAGCGAGAGTAATCTTCAACCAGCCCGAGCAGCCAGGCGCGATACATGGGATTGTTGTAACACGGCCCGCCCGGATGGCCTTCGGAGCGGCGACCGTGGAAATCGACCTCGTAGAGAGGCTCCCAATGTGCAATCGCGGGGCGTTTGTTGTCTTCGATGATCCAGGCGAACGTCTTGATGCCATGTTTGTGAGCTGCGGGAATCAGGCGGGCGAACACATCCACGTCGCCAAACTCCGTGCCGCGCATGTCTTCGTACGTGAGGCCCGTGTCCTTGTAATATTCCATGTGCGGAATCGCGTAATTGCCGCCGCGGAAGCCGGCCGCGGGCAATCCCGCCCGGGCCGTCCCGTGGGTGTAGATGAACGGAAAGATCGCGTTGACGCCTGCACGTTGTTGGAGGTCGTCCAGCAACTTGTCGAGGTCTTGCTTGGCAAAAGGGGCCGGGCTGGTCGCGATGGCGACCATTGCGGCCTTGCGCGCGGCCGGTGCTGGTGTTTCAGCGGCGGCAAGTTCTGGGATGCGCGACAAAGCTGCCGTGACACCGAGTGCGGCAGCGGCTTTCAGTGCTTCACGACGGGTCATGGGTTGATCGTTCATGATGGACTCCTAGCCGCCAAGCTTCTGATGCGGACTGGGCGGCAGCTGTTTGCGTAGGTCTTTTGCAAGTTGTTTGAGCTTTTCAGGGTTCACGGCTGTCAATATGCCAACGCGAGACGCTGCCGGCAAGTTTGGACGGGGGGAGACTTGCGGTCAAACATCGTACGCGGTCAGGAGACCGGCGCACATCTTAGAAGGTGTGCACAGGACGGTAGAATGGCTGGCCGATCAGGCGGGTGGGACTTGATCGGTACTCGAACTGCCGATATGATGAGCACACGACAAGAAACGGCTCGGCACTAATGCCCGCAAGAACGAACCAATTCCAAAAGCTGGTCTATGAAATTGAACGACAGCTTGCGCCGCTCGGCGCGGTTGTCGAAGAATCTGCGATGTTACCCGAGCGTGTAACCGGGGAGCTCCGTGAGGTCGATATCCTCGTTTCGCTTGACGAAGGACATCATCGCGTTCGAATTGGAATCGAGTGCCAAGACCGGTCACGGCCAGCGACCAAGCAGTGGGTAGAAGCAATAGCGAAGAAACACGAGGATCTCGGAATTAATAAGACAGTCTTGATCTCGTCGTCGGGATTCTATGCTGCTGCCAGACGACGGGCAGAGTCGTTATTCGTAAGCGTCCTTGACATTACGGGCATAGCTAAGGCCGATTGGCCTACTGAAGTCTTGCGCAATTTGAAGGTACCCGTGAGAGACCGCAGCTCAGAGATCATCAAAATCGGTTGGGGCTTTCTTGAACTTGGACCGGGCCAGACACGGAAAACGGTATCGAACTTGAAGGGCGTCACAGCCCAGTTACCGAACGGTCCTCGAGTCGATTTACTCAAAGTCGTGCAGCAGTACGGCAACGGCATTCTAGAGCAAGCAGCGGGGCAAGACGAAGGTCCGCAAGTTGCCATAGGCCGGCTACACCACGATCTACGGCTTTACCGGGGCCGCGAGTTTATCGGCGTAGTAAGGTTTCTCTTTCTACGCTGGAAACACACAACGCGATTCTTCGCAATCCGGCTTAAGCCGTTTCGTTACGGCAATCGAGTTCTGGCCGTCGGACAGGCAAAGCGGCGGGGAATCCAGTGGACCGCGAGCGCAATCGTGGAGAGTCCGGGCGTCGTGCGGATAAGATGCGAGGCGCCGGGAACTCTCAAGACAACTCTTAGAGTCGGCAAGCTTCCTAAAGGACAAGAGCATCTTGCGATGTAATGCCTCCGCGACTCGACGGTTACAGGCGGCCGTTCCCGAGGCATTCGCGGCGCGCATCAAGCGGGAGAGCGTCGTCAACGCTTGGGATGACGAGCGGTTTGCCAGCGCCTGCCGGCAAACGGGACAACTGCGGGAGTGACCCCTTCGAGCCATGGATTGGCGGAGGCCGTCAAATTGTGGAAATGCTGGAATGCTTGAATTCGCATTCATGCAAACACAGTAGGTTGAAAGCTAATACTGCGGCACGTTGGGGTCGATGCGCTCGGCCCAGGCGTTGATACCGCCGGCGACGTTCTTGAGCTTGGGGTAACCATGGCTCCGCAGGAATTTGAGGGCACGCGTGCTGCGGGCACCCGTCTTGCAGTGGAGGACGATGAGTTTGTCCTTGGGCAGTTCCTTGAACCGTTGCGGCAGATCGGGCAATGGGAGTTTTACCGAACCGTCGATGGTGCAAATCTGGAATTCGTCCGGGTTGCGCACGTCCACGAGGACGAAATCTTCTTTCGCGTCGCGCATCTTCTTGAGTTGTTCGACGCTGATGTCGTCGGGGCCGAGGCCGGCATCTTCTTTTCCCACAGTTGAATCTCTTGGTGTTCCCGCTTCCTCGCCGCCCCGAAAGCTTTCGGGGCAGAATTGGTTGTAATCGATCAGCTTCGTAATCGTCGGGTGCTTGCCGCACACGGGGCAGTCGGGGTCGCGCGGAATCTTGTACTCGCGGAAGCTCATATCCATCGCGTCAAATCGCAGGAGCCGGCCCATGAGCGGTTTGCCTTTACCGATGATGAGCTTGACGGCTTCGTTGGCTTGGATGTTGCCGATGATGCCGCAGATGACGCCGAGCACGCCGCCTTCGGCGCAGCTTGGGACGAGGCCGGGCGGGGGCGGCTCGGGATACCAGCAGCGGTAGCACGGCCCACCGAGATGCGGCGCGAACACGCTGGCCATGCCTTCCCAGCGGAAGATCGAGCCGTACACGTTCGGTTTCTTGAGCATCACACAGGCGTCGTTGACCAGATAACGCGTCGGGAAATTGTCCGTGCCGTCAATGACGATGTCGTAGTCCTTGAGAATATCGAGCGCGTTCTCGCTGGTGAGCTTGACGGGGTGCGGGATGAACTTCAGGTTCGGATTGATCGCCTTCATCTTTTCTTCGGCGCTCTTGAGCTTGTGTTTGCCAACGTCGGCGGTGAAGTGAATGATCTGCCGCTGGAGATTACTGAAGTCCACCGTGTCGAACTCGACCATGCCGATGGTGCCGACGCCGGCCGCGGTCAGATAAAGCGCGAGCGGTGAGCCGAGTCCGCCCGAGCCGATGAGCAACACCTTCGCCGCTTTGAGCCGCTCCTGGCCTTCCATGCCGACTTCGGGCAGAATGAGGTGACGCGAGTAGCGTTTGATCTCCTCGTTGGTGAGCTTCACGCGGTTGGTGACGATGGGTTCCATGAAATCGCGCCGTAGTCTAGTGCATTTGTGGCCGATTGCAACCGGCTCGCGGTGGAAAATGGCGTGCCGAGCCGAAGCTCGAAGCTGGGTGTATGGCCCGCCTACGCCTGACCAACTCGGCTTCGGCGTGGCAGCCTCCGCTCTTCGCTTAGGCTTCGAGCGAGGGCTGGTGGAGATGAGGGGATTTGAATGCGCCTGAGGCGCACAAGCCCGTCATGTCCGGGCGCAGCCTTGCCCGCCTAAGGCGGGCCGTGACCGAGGATACAAGAAGTTGAGCCATTCCCTGCCTTTACCTGACTTCAAAAACTTCTCGCGAGCACGAGCAGTCGCGTAATCTGGGAAGCGCTCTGAGTGGATCAGTTGAAATTGGCCGAGAATCTGACCTGCCTTGGACTCGCTGCTCCGATGCTCTCTCAAGCGCCGTGGAAGATCATTTGTGATACCGACATAGCGTTTTCCGCTGACTGTTCCGTCGAGGACATACACGAAGATCATAAAAAATTGGTGGAGATGAGGGGATTTGAACCCCTGACCTCCTCGTTGCGAACGAGGCGCTCTCCCAACTGAGCTACATCCCCAAAAGCCGCGCTGCCCGGAAATGGAACGCTCAAACTTTAATGGCTTGACGGTTTGGCGTCAACGTTTCACTTTCTTGTGCTATAGTACGAGGCTGATAATCCGATGGACTCTGTTTCAAACAATCAAGACGCATTGCCGTTGCACGAACTGCAGATCGCTCCACAGTGGGCGAGGTCCGCCGCCAAATCGTACGAGAATCACTCGGGCGAAGATGGAGACCGAAAGAGTGAGCGGCGTGGGCGCGACCGTGACCGCCAGCCGCGAAAGGAGTTTCCGCCGCAGCGGGCCGCTGGTCGTCCTCCTCGTCGCGACGATCGGCGTGGTCCTTCCGCCATGCAGCGTTCTCAATACAGACCCCAGCAACCCGACAGACCCCAGCAACCTGTGGTTGCGGCGATCGAAGTCAGCTTCCTTCCTGAGGAAAAAGGTCTTGCCGCGATGATCGAAACGATGAAGCAGTCGCGGCGGGCGTACGCGTTGTTCGACGTTGCGAAGCTGATTCTCAACAAGCCCGAGCGACATCTGGTCAAACTCGCCCGCGAACCGGCGGCGGACGGCGCGCGCGGATCATTGTTTTTGGCGACGAGCAGTGGGAGTCCGTTCCTGAGTCAGGAGGAGGCGCTCCGCTTCATTTTCCGCCGGCAAGGCGACAAGGTCTTCAAAGAAACGAAGAAACCCATCGATCCACCAAAAGGCAATTTTGCCTTCGTCAATCGTTGCGGAATCACTGGCGAATGGCTTGGGCCGCCCAACTATCACGAGTACCAGTCGCGTTTGGTGCGACACCATCAGCAACGATTGCGGTACCTACCGTTTGAAGAGTTCAAGGCGCGCATCCAAACGGTGAAAGATTCGGAAGCAGTCAAGGCGTGGATCGAGTCGAGGAGCTTCGTAACCGAATATGAGTGCCTGCTCGACACCGAGTCGAAGGTGTTCTCTTCGCGCAGTGAATTGGAGAAACACATCGTCGAAAATCATCTCGACCAACTGGTGACGACCGCGACCGAGCTGATCATCAGCGGGCCTGAGAGTCGCCAGGTGGAGCACAGCGGCATTCTGGAGGCGATTCGTCTGGCGTGGCAAGCGGAGCGCAGATTCCCGCTGAAGACGGCCAACCAACTCAGCGAGCAATTGCGAAAGGAAGGTTTCCATTTCTTCAAACACAACAAGGGCATCACTTGCATCAGCCACATCAAGCCCAAGCGGTTCGAAGCCACGGAAGGTTTGACCGAGCACATTCGGAAGCTCGTCACTTTTCTGCGGGCTAATCCCTATTGTACTCGCAAACAAGTGTTCGAGCATTTCGTGCCATCACCCGTGACGGAGGGCGCACCCGCAGCGGCTCAGCCGGGGACTGCTTCGACGGAAGAGGAGCACTTGCTGGCCGATCTGCACTGGTTGATCCAGGATGGCTACGTGGTGGAGTTTTCTGACGGGCGACTGTGGGCGCTGGATGACAAGCCAGCGCCGAAACCTCCCACGCCGGCTCCGGCCAGCCAAGAGACAACCGCCCCTCCGGTTCCTGGTGATGCCGGTGGAGTGCCAGACGCAACTCAATCTCAGGCGCAGCCCGCGTCCGAGACGTCGCCGGTGCCAGCCTCTCCATCCACGTCACAAGAAACCCAGGTTTAGCGGCGCTCGCCGATTCAATTCGGTTCGTTGCGGCTGGGCGCCTCAACCCTGGCATATCGGCTGCTAATGTAAAGCACCATGAAACCAAACGGTTCGAAATCGCGCGGCCGCAACGCTCCCACCTTGGCTGAACTGGTCGCCACAGTCTCCAAGCTGACTCCCAATGAACGGCTGAGCGCCTTGATTGTGGCCGATATGATCAACAGGCGCCAGGTCCGCCTCGGCGGCAGTTTTCGCGGTCGCCGGGTGATCGTCGCGTAATCGGCGAGCTGCAAAAAAGACCTTACTTTCGCGCTCATTTTTGTCATATTTGACAAAAATGGGCGCACGTTTTTGTTCCCGCAAAAGACATTTCATCGGCGTACTGCGCGTCCAACCTCTGCCCGTCTTGCCGCGCTGGCACACGTGATCGCTGGCTGACCAACTGTTATGGTCAAGAAGCAAAAGATTCCGATCAATACCGTTAGCACCGGCTGGAATACCCCATTCGGGAAACTCTCGGCTGAAGAACTGCCTCCAGATCAGAAAACACCGGCCAAGACCCAGCACGTTGCGCCAACGCGACTCGGCCGCGTGGTGCTGCGACGGGAAACGGCGCACCGCGGAGGCAAGACCGTGATTGTGGTTCACGACTTTCCGCCACAGATCAGCGACGCTCAAATCGAAGCGTTGGCAACCAAGCTCAAGAAAGCTTGTGGCTGTGGCGGCACGGTCAAGGGACGAACCATTGAGATTCAAGGCGACCAACCCGCCAAGGTTCGCACGCTTTTGGAAGCGGAAAGATTTCGAGTCGCAGGCGTCAGTTGAGAATGCGCGCGCCGGTGGGCGATGCCGACTACGGCGGCGCGCCGTTATTCCTCTCGCAGGTCAAACGCGACTACAAAACGAAATCTGGACAGGAAGAAAGACCTTTGCCCGCGCGCCCGGCGCTCCACGCCGAGCGCCTTACCATTGCGCAACCGACCGCCGGTCTGACTGTCGCGATTAGCGCACCGTGGCCGAAGGATCTTGCGGTTGCGGTGAAGAGCGTGCGCAGATTCGCTGCGCGCTAGTGCCCTTGTTTAGGGGAGTGGGTGCGCGGCTTCGAGCGCGACGTCACCGTGCGGTTGCACCCTCGTCGGGCGCAAGCGTTGCCAGTCTCTGACATGTCACGTACAGCAGCAGGCTCGGTTGCCTGATTTGCGCGGCGAGCGTGCACAGGCGCGTCGCATCCTTCGGTCGGCCCACTTGCGCGCAAGCCTCCGCCGCGTGGGCGATGATGCCAGAAAAGAGCTGTGGCTCCAGCGTCGACTCCAGATCTGCCAACGACGCGTTTTCCAGAGCCTTCTGCCCCCACTGCAGACAGGCCTGGTCGTCGCCGCGGTCCCACGCCAACTCGGCCAGGAGCAATTGGTCGGCACGCCGATTGGGCGGGTCGGTTTCCAGCAGGCGCTGCAGCACGGCCTCCAGTTCGCTGGTCGGAGGCAGATAGAATACGGATCGCTGGGCGAGGTAGGTGCGCAACAGTTGGACACAGTACGAGCGGAGCGGACGGGGATCGTGTTCGGCTTTTTTCCAGAGCGCGTCCCGAATGCGAGCAAGCCCCTGAATCGGCGGCTCAAAAGCCAGTCCGTTCTCGGACAGGACGGCCATCAACTGGAGTGGCTGTGGATCATCGGGCCGGTCGTGCTGCCAACGGCACAGCAGCGAGCGAAACAGGGTCGGTTCAGGTAAACCGAAAGAGGAATACCGTGTGCGAAACGCTTCGAAGTCAACCGCTGCGAGCAAGTGATTCTGGAGGTAACGGGCCAACAGAGTCGTGCAGCGTGGTGAGAGCCGCTCGTCGACTGTCTTCCACCGTTGCGCGAAGCTTCGGACGAAAAACGCGCGCTCAGCGGCATACTCGAGCACAGGGTCGACATCGGTGTGCAGTGGTGCGCTTGGCGTCGGCACGAAGCGGGTGTTTTCCTGCGAGATTGCCTCCAGAGCGAGCAGGACGGCCGGCGTGGTCAGCCCGATCGGTCTCAGGCTCTGCTGTACAGTCGCCTTGCCCAGTCTGGCTTCGAGGGCGTTCAAATCTACCATCCATGGCTTGGCCGCGCCGACGAGGATGATATCGCCCCGCGCTGGCTCCCAAACGGTCGCATACGGGAAGACCGAGACGAAGGTGGCCAGGACCGTGTCAAGCATCTGGTCGTTGGCCTCATAATAATGGATCCACTGCACCATCAGCCCGTCGGGTTCCAGACGGTCGCGGCAGTTCCCGTAGAACTCAGCGGTGAAAACGCCCGCAACGCCCGCCAACCACGGGTTGGACGGCTCATTGACGATCACGTCGTAACGATGGGGAGTGATTTGCAGGTAGGTCTTTGCATCTTCGAGGTGCACGTGCAAACGGGGATCGTCCAGCACACGACCGTTGCGGTCTTGAAACAAACGTGCCGCGCGCGTCACCTCGGGTGAGATTTCCACGACATCAATTTGCCGGATGCTGGAATGGGCGGCCACGGCCCCGCAGGTCATGCCACTTCCCAGACCGATCACCAGCGCGCGTTCGGACTGAGGCCGCAGCAGCATGGGGAGATGACCAACGAGTAGTTGGGTGCCAACATCTCGGGTCGTCGTGGCATCGATCTTGCCGTTGATCCTCAGCTTGAGCTGTCGGACGCCCACTTCGTCGGTAAAGCTGTTGACGGTCACCGTAGCGTCCGCGCCGTCGCTGTGAAACTCCAACCGGTTGTAGTCCGCCAGCATCCGATACTCGGCGAGACTGGTAGGCTGTTGTGGTTCCCGCCACAGTCCCAACGTCAACGCGCGCGGCCATCGCTCGAACCAAATGCCCGCAGCCCACACCAGGCCCGCCCCTAGCGCCACCGCGAGCACGGCAAACGCAGAGCGCGGCAACCGCCGTTTGCGCTGGAGCACGACGCAGCCCACCAGCGCGTTCGCCGCAACCCCCACCGCGAACGTACGTGCCAGTCCCAACCGTGGCATGAGCCACAGACCAGTGACGGCCGCACCGAGCACCGTGCCAAGCGTGTTGACGGCAAACACGCGCCCAACGGCTCGCCCCGTCTCCGCCAATTCCGCCGTGGCGATGCGGCTGACCAGAGGCAACGTCATGCCCAGGCAAAGCGTCGGCACGAACATTACCCCAAAGCAGATCAATGCCTGAAACAACTCGTAGAGCGGATACGCCTCCTCCCGGCGCGCCAGGAGTCCCGCCAACGTCATGAACGCGTACGGTAAGTACTCATACAGAAACATCGACGCCAGCAGTGTTACCGCCAACGCCAGTTCCGCCCATGCGAACGCATCGAGCGTCCGCCGCAAGCCCTTCCACTGCGAAATCAACCACGCGCCTGCGGCCAGCCCTGCGATGAACGTCATCAGCATAAGCGAGAACGCATGCGTGCTCGAACCCAGCGCCAGCGCCAGCAGCCGCGTCCACGCCACCTCGTACAGCATTGCCACAAACCCCGAGACGCCGATGCCGACGGTCGCCAACCGCAAATCACTGGGCGAAATCGGTTCCTCGACCACTTCCGTCGCAGGCGCGTCGGCCTGCTGCGTCGTTGGGGCCTGGCGCAACCGCGCGCTCAGCACCAGCGCGGCAAGCCCCGCGATGAGGTTGATCCCCGCTGCTTCCCGCAACGTGATCGGCAGACCCAGCGTCGGGATCCACCAGAAATCCGCCACCACACAGCCAACGGCTGCACCCGCGCTATTGGTCGCGTACAGCATTGCCACCCGCCGGCGCAGTTCCGACAACGTGCTCGTCACGAACTTCGCGAGTGCTGGCAGCGTGCCTCCCATCAACACCGTCGGCAAGAGTACTGTCAGCAGGCTGAAGGCAAACTTGAGTGCGAGCATCGCGCCGCCCTCGGGCTGCCAACTACGGGCCACGCTGACGAACGCACGATGGCACAGCGCATAGTGCCACGGGAAGATGAGCGCGTAGACCGCAATGCCGATCTCCAGCCACGCGTACAACGCCAGCGGCTTGCGGACCCGATCGGCCAAGCGTCCCAACCAGGCGTTGCCGAGCGCCAGCCCGCCCATGAACGCCACCAACACGGCGACCACAGCATAGCTCGTGTGTCCCAGAAACAAAGCCAGATACCGTACCCAGACGATCTCGTAGACGAGTCCTGCCAGACCGGATGCAAAGAGACAGGCCAACACCAAGGCGCTGGCCCACCGGGTAAGTCGCGTCATGCGCGCGGATGATAGCGATAGCTCCTCCGCCTCGCAAGGTCTTTGGTTCTGCGATGTTTCCCGCAGTTCCATGACAGCATCGAGTGAAAGGCTAGTCCTCCGACACGCTTCGTCACGCTCCGTGCGTGATTCATTTGGAGGGCCACGCTCCGTCGTGGCCGCCAAAATCGTCACAGACGCTGTGTCGCGGCACTAGGTGCCTCGTCAAAGTTCATCGCAAGGGTTGTAGCCGCCGGTCCCGCCATGGCGGGATCGCCGCGTCAGCCGGATTACGCGGTATGCCCTCACGCCGACAGAGCGGCGTGGCTACAACGCACCACTGCAATCGAGATTGACGGAACACCAAGTGCCTCGTCGCCGCGTTGATTCCCTGCGACTTTGCGCCTCTGTGTGAGGCTTACAACGTCGGTTTTTCGCCTTCGGCGCGACGGCGTTGTTCATCGAGGTAGCGGTGCAACGCGTTGAGGTACGCAAGCGCGCTGGCTTCGATGATGTCGGTGCTGCCGGCTTTGCCGGTGACGATTCTGACCGCGTCGCCGTTGAATTTGACCCGAACGCTGACTTCGCCGATGGCATCCTTGCCGCGCGTGACGCTTTTGACGGAGTAGTCCACAAGACTGCCCTTGAGGCCCGTGATGCGGTCGATCGTCTTGAGCATCGCGTCGATCGGGCCATCCCCGGTGCCGGCGTTGGTGATCGGCTCCTTTTTGCCGGCGTGAGTAAGCGTCACCGTGGCAGTCGGAGTCTTGCCGGTGATGACAGTGAGATGATCGAGTTTCCAGACCTGCGGCACTTCGATGAACTGGCCTTCGACGAGGGCGCGCACGTCATCGTCGTAAACCGCCTTCTTCTTATCCGCGAGCGCCTTGATCTGGTCGGTGACGCGGCGGATCTCATCCTCGGAGAGTTTGTAGCCCATCTCTTCTAGTTTCTTGCCGACCGCGTGGTGGCCCATGTGTTTGCCCCAGGTAAGCTCGCTAGAGCGGCCCACGTCCTCGGCGTGCATGATCTCGTAGGTGGAACGGTGTTGCATCATGCCGTGCTGGTGAATGCCCGCCTCGTGGGCGAACGCGTTGTCGCCGACGATCGCCTTGTTGCGCTGCACCACCATGCCCGTGAGGTGCGACACGAGACGGCTGGCCGGATAAATCTGCTGCGTGTCAATGTTGGTGTAATAACCGCCGAAGGCGTCCTTGCGCGTCTTGAGCGCCATGACGATCTCTTCGAGTGAGGTGTTGCCGGCGCGTTCGCCGATGCCGTTGACCGTGCATTCGACCTGGCGCGCGCCGTTCTGCACGGCGGCCAATGAATTGGCCACGGCAAGTCCGAGATCGTTGTGGCAATGGACGCTGATGACGGCGCCCTTGATGTTCGGTACGTGGTCGAAAAGGTATTTGATGAGCGCGCCGAATTGATGCGGCGCAGCGTAGCCGACCGTGTCGGGGATGTTGACCGTCTTCGCGCCCGCTTCGATGGCGGCATGCGTGACTTCTGCGAGGAACTCGGGTTCGGTGCGGGAAGCGTCCTCGGGCGAGAACTCCACATCCTTGCAGTAGCCGAGCGCGCGTTTCACGCCTTCGACGCTGCGCTTGAGGATTTCGTCCTGTGCCATCTTGAGTTTGAATTCGCGATGGATGGCGCTGGTGGCGAGGAACACGTGGATCCGCGCCCGGTCACCCGCCGGTTTTACCGCTTCGGCGGCGCGGTCGATGTCCTTGTCAACGCAGCGCGCCAGGCCCGCAATGCGTGGCCCTTGGATTTCGCTGGCAATGGATTTGACCGCCTCGAAATCGCCGTCGCTGGCGATGGGAAAACCCGCCTCGATGATGTCCACCCGAAGCCGCGCCAATTGCCGGGCCACTTCGAGTTTCTCGCGGATGTTCATGGACGCGCCGGGGCATTGCTCGCCGTCGCGTAACGTCGTGTCGAAGATCAAGATTTGTTCGCTCATGTTGTCCTTTGGATTCTACCACCGACATACGTCAGGGAAATAAAAAACCCACCCCGACGTTCGCGTCGGGGTGGGTTTGAAGTTTCTTTTTAGCAGACGTCAACCCGCCGTCTCCGACGCGAGTCGGAGCGCCAGCAAAGCCAGCAGCAGGTTAAGGTTGCGATTCATTGTCCTGTATAAATAGCAGGTATCGGGCCGTTCGTCAACACCGGATTGATAATGCCCCGGCTCACCGCACTGCCATGGCTTTGAAGAAGGTGTAGCAGAAAGTGCCGTCAGGACGGTCGGCGACCTGATTGAGGTCGCGGATGCCGGTTCGCCAGGTCTTCTCATCCACAAAACCGAGTTCCAAAGCCTGTGCCTTCACGCCCTCGACCATCGCGATGATGGTTTTGCGCACGAAACCGTCCACCAGCGCGGGATTGCTGCGGTCGCAGTACACCATGCGCGGTGACACCCGGATGTCATGGAACCCCGCCCGTTCGAGCAGCGGAAACAGCCGTCGGCCGATGAGTGAGTCGGCGCCCAGTCGCGCCTGTGCGCGAATCAGACAGTTCCAAACCGCCAGCGACGCTGCAGTTTCAGGATGAAAGTAACATGAGCCGTGGTCGCCCTCGATCACCGTAATCGAGCCGCAGGGTTTGAGCACGGTGCCGAGCGCCCGTAGTGCGGCGACCGGATCCGGCAGGTGTTCGAGCAGGTGACAAACGAACACGTGATCAAACGTCGCGGGACCAAACGGCAGGGCAAGGACGCTGGCCCGTTGGAAGGTCACGTTGGTCAGCCCATGCTGAGTCGCCATCGCCTTGGCTTTGGCCAATGATTCCGCGGAGATGTCCACGGCAAGGAATCGGGCGTCGGGGCTGCGCGCCGCAAGTGTGACCGTCTTCGCACCGACGCCGCAACCGGCTTCCAACACGAGGTTGCCGGATGGGTATGTGGTGTCGCCGAGCAATAGCTCCCGAAGTGTGCCTGCTTGATCGTAAAGGCGTTCCGCCTCGCGCTCCGAGTATCCATGAACGTAACGATGTGCCGTCATGGCAATGGGTTCGATGGCGAAGCACAACGCGGGTCGTGTGGCGCCCCGCGTGCGTGCGACAATGTTATTCCGTCGGCTTATTGGGCATTACGCCTTCCGGCCGGCGACGCCTTTGGTGCCTTTGGTGATGGCCTTGGCCTTTTCCTTCGGGCGCAGGGCGCGAACGGCGGCGCCAGCACGCCACATCTCGGAGTCGCGGATGGCAGCCAGTTCCTTGGCAAGGCGCTGCTGGTAGTCCTTCCCGCTGCAGGCCGAAATGACGCGGGCGGTTTCCTTGCCGGACTTCACCGACTTGTAGAGCTGGTTAAAAAGCGGCAACACGGCTTTGCGGAACCGCGATTTCCAGTCGAGCGCGCCGCGCTGCGCCGTCGCGGAACAGTTGGAGTACATCCAGTCCATGCCGTTCTCGTCCACGAGTCGGATCAGGCTCTGGGTCAGTTCCTCGACCGTTTCGTTGAACGCTTCGCTCGGCGAATGACCGTGCTTGCGGAGCGTGTCGTATTGCGCTTCCATCACGCCGGCCAGACAACCCATCAGCACGCCGCGTTCGCCGGTCAGGTCGCTGTAAACTTCCTGCTGGAACGTCGTGGGGAACAGGTAGCCCGAACCGATGCCGATGCCGACCGCAAGGCAGCGTTCTTCGGCGCGGCCGGTGTAATCCTGGCCGACCGCATAGCTGGAGTTGATGCCGGCGCCGGAGAGGAAATTGCGTCGGACCGAAGTGCCCGAGCCTTTCGGCGCGACCATGATCACGTCCACGTTCCTCGGCGGAATGACGCCGGTCTGGTTTTTGTACACGATGGAGAACCCGTGTGAGAAATACACCGCGTCGCCGTCTTTCAGGTGTTTCTTGATCGACGGCCAAATGACACGCTGAGCGGCATCGGACACGAGCATCTGGATGATCGTGCCTTTCTTCGCGGCCGTCTCGATGTCGAACAGGTTCTTGCCGGGCACCCAGCCGTCCCGGACGGCGCGGTCCCAATCGCGCTTGAACTCCGGTGCCTGCCCGATGATGACGTTGAATCCATTGTCCTTCATGTTGAGCGACTGGGCCGGGCCTTGGACGCCGTAGCCGATCACGGCGATCACTTCGTTCTTCAGAACCCGGCGCGCTTTCGCCAGTGAAAATTCCTTGCGGGTAACGACTCTCTCTCTGATGCCGCCAAAATCAATAATAGCCATGTTGTGTTCTCCTTAGTTCGATTAAAACCGGCGGATAGACCTAGCGTTGGATGACCCGAACGTCAAGCACTTAGAGGGACGCGGGTGCGATTAAACGTGGTGCCCGGGCTGCACGTAGGATAGGCATCCTGCCTGTCCAGTAGAACGGGCTTCCAGCTCGTTCATTCCGTGAATACTCAACGGGCTGGAAGCCCCTTCTACGAGGCGGACAAGCTTGGAAGCTCGCCCTACTCGCGTCACTTCCTCGCCATCGCCACTTTTCCCGTTCGAGTGATGTCGCGGATGCCGAACGGCTCCATCAAATCCAGAAATGCGCTGATCTTCGATTCATTGCCGGTGATCTCGACGGTGAGCGCCTTGTGCGCGACATCGACGATCTTGGCCCTGAAAATATCGCAAATCTGCATCACCTCGGGCCGCGTCTTGTTGTCAACGCCGACTTTGACCAATACCAACTCGCGGTCAACGTATTCGCCCTCTTGGAAATCCTGCACCTTGATCACGTCCACGAGTTTGTTGAGCTGCTTGGTGATCTGCTCCAGCACGGCGTCGTCGCCCTTGACCACGGCGGTCATACGCGACGTCGTCGGGTCTTGCGTCGGCGCGACGTTGAGCGTGTCGATATTGAAGCCGCGCCCGCTGAACAAGCCCGCGATGCGCGCCAGCACGCCGAATTTGTTTTCCACCAGCACTGACAGAGTATGTCTCATAAAGCGCCAAGCTTATACGCCAATCCCCGCTGTCAAGCAATCTCATTTGCACAGCTCCGGCAAAGCAGGCGTCGAAATAGTCTTAAGTGCCTACTTGGCGTGCGCGGTTTTGGGAAAGAAACAGTTTCTCACTCGCCAGAGCGCCGGCGCATCCAGCTTCTCGCCCTCAAACACAATCTGCCTGCTCGTCTTGTCCTGCCTGTCAGACGCACAACAAAGCGAATCGATGACCCGCGCTTCACAAAAGCGCGGCTACAATAGCCAGAGCACTTGGGCAACGTCCTGGAAACTCAGTGCCGGCTTTCCTTTGCCGACTTGTCCAAGAGGCGGGCGAGGACGGTGAAATCATCTTCGCCCCAGCCGCGTTGCAGACCTTCCTCGTAAATGCGCATTACGCTCAGTGTTTGCGGCAACTCCAGGTCGCGCGCCGTCTCCAGGGCCAGCCGCAGATCCTTGGCCATGTGTTTGAGCGAGAATTGCGGGGAGAAATCTCGGCTCCGGAGCTTCGGCCCTTTCAACGTGGCTATGCCAGAATGCGATACGTTCAGTTTCAGAGCCGAGAAGTAGGTGTCGTCGGAAATGCCAGCAGCGCGGGCGAACGTGAGGCTTTCGCTCAGCCCTTGAGCGACCAGTGCGATGTTGATGTTCGTGGCCAGTTTCAACGCCGACGCGCTTCCGAAGGGGCCGATGTGTAAGATCGTGCGTGCCAGGCGTTCCAATACGGGACGAGCTTTCTCCAGCACTTTTTCGTCACCGCCAGCGTAGAAGACCATCTGGCGTTGCTCGGCGGCAGGCTTGCTTCCAGTGAAAGGCGCTTCCAGAAACGCCGCACCCGTCTTTTGCACCTGGCGGGCAAAATCCAGCGTAGCTTTCGGCGAGATCGTGCTGGATTGAATCACCACTTGGCCCGCATGCAGCACGGGCAGAATCTGGTCCAATACGTTTTGCACGGCAGGCGGATCTGCCACGACGATGAAGATGATTTCCGCGTCCTTCGCCGCTTCGCTGGCGCGGGCCACGTACCAAGGCAACGGTTTGGGCGTCCGGTTCCAACCGCGAACATCGTGCCCGTCCTGCCGTAAATTTTCGCCCCAGATGCTTCCGATGATGCCTAATCCAAACACGCCGATCTTCATGGATAGTTTCCTTTCTGAATCAATCTCCGCCGCAAGGTTATCACAGATCGGCGTGCAAAGGAACGAGACGCGTTGAGGTCCGATTGAGATGGCGGACAGAATCCTCATCCTGACCTTCTCCCTTGCGGCAAGGGAGAGAGGATTAAGGTGAGGGGAATGCCGTGCGCTCTATGACCGTTGCTTCTTTAGGCGCGTCGCGAGCTTCGCTTGCTTCTTGCCACGGCGTTCGCGGTTCGGCTATGGTTGGTTTCGTCATGGCTACAACGATTCTGGTCGGCGCCCAGTGGGGCGATGAGGGCAAGGGGAAAGTCATCGACGTGTTGACCGAGAAGGCCGACGTGGTGGTGCGTTACCAGGGGGGCAACAATGCCGGTCATACCGTCGAAGTCGGCGCGCAGAAGTATGTGTTGCACCTCGTGCCGTCGGGAATTCTGTATCCGGGCAAGATCAACGTTGTCGGCAACGGCGTGGTCGTCGATCCGTTGGCGCTGTGGGAGGAAATCGAGCATCTGCGCCAGCGTGGCATTGCCATCGACGGAAACCTTTACGTCAGCGAGACGGCGCATCTGGTGTTCCCGTACCACCGCCTTCTCGATGAAGTCCGCGAGGAGCAGAAAGGCAAGCGCAAGATCGGCACGACCAAGCGCGGCATCGGCCCCGCCTACGCCGACAAAGTAGCGCGCACGGGTTTACGGCTGATCGACTTGCTCTCGCCTGAACGTTTCTCCGAGAAGCTGCGTCGAAAGATTCGGGAAAACAATGAGATGTTCAAGGCGTTTGGCGCGAAGCCACTGAACTTTGCCACCATCAACCGCGAATACCTGGCGTGCGGGCAGAAGCTGCGGTCATTCATTATCGACACCGTGACGTTTCTGAATCGCGCTGTGCAAGAAGATAAAAACATTCTTTTCGAGGGCGCGCAGGGCACGCTGCTCGACATCGATTTCGGAACGTATCCATTCGTGACCAGCTCGAATGCCACAGCGGGCGGTGCTTGCACGGGCACGGGCATTCCGCCGCACCGCGTTGATCGGGTGGTTGGTGTCATGAAGGCGTACACGACGCGCGTGGGCGAGGGGCCGTTCCCGACGGAACTGCTCGACGACCGAGGCCTGCTGTTGCGCGAGACGGGGCGCGAGTTCGGCGCGACAACGGGCCGGCCGCGCCGGTGCGGATGGTTCGACGCGGTGGCGACGCGCTACTCGGTAATGGTCAACGGCATCGACGACCTCGCTGTGACGAAGCTCGACGTGCTTGACGCGTTGCCGAAGATCAAAGTGTGCGTCGGCTACAAAGTCGGAAGGAAACTTTACGAGACGATGCCCAACGACATCGACGCACTGAAGCAATGCGTGCCGGTTTATCAGGAGTTCGACGGCTGGCAGGCTTCGACCAAGCACGCGCGGGAGTTTGACAAATTGCCCAAGCGGGCGCGGATTTACTTACAAAAGCTTGCCCGGTTCAGCGGCGCGAGACTGAGCATCGTGTCCGTCGGCGCGCGGCGCGAGGAAACGATATTTCTGTGAAACCCTCTTGCTGTCGCTCATGTTCTTACTCTTGCTCAATTTGTTTGGACGAACCGCAGCGAGCGCGGGCACGAGCACGAGCGTGAGCGGGAGTACGAGATACGTGAGATGACCCCAGTCCCCAAAAATCTTCCCCGCCACGTGGCCATCATCCTGGATGGTAACGGGCGCTGGGCGCGGCAGCGCGGGTTGCCGCGAATTGAGGGGCATCGCGCGGGCGCGGAAAGCGTGCGCGAGATTGTGCGGGTGTCTGGCGAGGTGGGCGTCGAGTACCTGACGCTCTACGCGTTTTCCATTGAGAACTGGGATCGACCGAAGGCCGAGGTGACGGCGCTGATGCATTTGCTGGAGTTTTATCTGACGCAGGAGATCCCCGAGCTGAGCAAAAATAATGTACGACTGGCAGCCATCGGGCGGTTGCACGAGTTGCCGCAGAGCGCGCAGCGTCAGCTCGACAAGAGCATCGAGGCGCTGAGCAAGAACACCGGGCTGACGCTGGTACTGGCGCTAAGCTATGGCGCCCGTGCCGAGATCGTGGACGCGATGCGCTCCATCGGACGCGAGTTGAAAGCGGGGCGGCTCGATGTTGCCGACATCGACGAGAAGGTCATCAGCGAGCATCTGTACACGCGGGGCATTACGGATCCGGATTTACTGATTCGCACCAGTGGCGAGATGCGAGTGAGCAATTTCCTGTTGTGGCAGATTTCGTATGCCGAGATTTATGTGACGGACACGCTCTGGCCGGACTTTCGGAAAGAGGCGTTTATGAAGGCGCTGGAAGACTACAGCAAGCGGCATCGACGATTTGGGCGCGTCGGCGGCGGAGAGACTGAATGAGCGGAGACTTGGATCGGGGGAGCGGCGTCCCCGCCGCGACGGGGCCCGCAGATCGCGGCGGGGACGCCGCTCCCACAATGGTTCAAACAACTCCAGAGAAGCGGACAGGCTTTCGCTGGCGGCTGATCAGTTCCATCGTTCTGTGGGGGGTCATGCTGGCGGTGGTGTTCTGGCTGCCGCCGACAGGGCTGTATCTATTCATGAACGTGGTCATCGCTCGCGCCGTCTGGGAGTTTTACGAGATCTGCGAAGCCAAAGGGCTGAAGGCGTTCAAAGTGTGGGGCGTGATCGGCGCGGTGGCGCTGATCTCGGGAAGCTGGTTCGTCTTCGGCATGCAGCGGTTCCGCTCGCAATCGGATTTTCCCGCGCTGTCGTACGACTTCGACATTTTCATTCTGTTGGTGTTCGCCTTGGGAGTTTTCATTCGGCAGTTCCCGCAGAAACTCAACCCGCATGGGATCGAAACGATGGCGGTCACATTCTTCGGGTTGATTTACGTCGCATGGCTGAGCAATTTCATCACCCGCATCAATTTCGCTTCGGCAGACGGTCGGTTTTTTGTGATGTACCTGGTGGTGGTGACAAAATTCACGGATATCGGCGCGTATCTGGTCGGCACGACGGTCGGCAAACACAAAATGATCCCACGCATCAGCCCCAACAAAACCTGGGAAGGCACGGCGGGCGGCATCCTGTTTGCCGTTGCGAGCAGCATCGTGTGTTTCCACTGGCTTCATGAATTGGGTGAAAGCGGGATGACGCGGAACGACGCGCTATTGCTCGGCGTCGTGCTGGGCGCAGCGGCGGTGGTTGGCGATCTGGCGGAATCGCTGATCAAGCGCGAAGCGGGCGTGAAAGATTCCAGCAACGTGTTGCCCGGCCATGGCGGCGCGCTCGATTTGGTCGACAGCCTCCTCTTCACCGCGCCGCTGCTGTACGTTTACATGAGGTTGATGCTCCGAGGATGAAACCCAAGAACGTTGTCCTGCTTGGCGCCACTGGCTCCATCGGGGTCAGCACGCAGAAGGTGGCAGCCGATTTGCCTCAGCACATCCGCATTATCGGCATGGCGGCGCGCGAGAACGTGGACGCGCTGGAAAAGGCCATCCGCCAGTTCAAGCCGAAGGCCGTAGCGATGACCAACCGCGACAAGGCGAAGGAGCTTGAGCGGCGGTTCACAGGCGGGGACCACCGCCGAGGCGGGGCAAGCGCCTGTACCACCAAGTTTTTGGCGGGGGAGCGCGGATTGGTCGAACTGGCCACGATGCCGGAAGCGGACATTGTGCTGGTCGCGATTGTAGGCACGGCGGGCCTTGAGCCGGCATTGGCCGCGATTCGCGCGGGCAAGGATTTGGCGGTGGCATCCAAGGAGATCCTCGTGATGGCGGGCGAACTTGTCATGACCGAGGCGCGCAAGCACGGCGTGAAAGTGCTGCCTGTGGACAGCGAACACAGCGCGATCTTTCAGTGCCTGGAAGGACGCGATCCCGCGGATGTGAAGCGGTTGATTCTGACGGCTTCAGGTGGGCCGTTTCGTCAGACGCCGCGGGAAAGATTTGAGAGCATCACTGTCGCCGAGGCGCTGAAGCATCCGAGTTGGAACATGGGACAGAAGATCACGATCGATTCCGCCACGCTGTTCAACAAGGGACTGGAGATGATCGAGGCGCGCTGGCTGTTCGACATCGACATCGACCGCGTGGACGTGGTGATTCATCCGCAGAGCGTGGTGCATTCAATGGTGGAGTTTCTGGATGGCTCGATCCTCGCGCAACTCAGCGTGCCGGATATGCGGTACCCGATTCAGTACGCGCTGACGTGGCCGCGCCGGTTGCCGAATTCGATGCCCCCGACCGATCTGGCGAAGATTGCCGAGCTGACGTTCGAGAACCCGGACCCGGAACGGTTCCCATCGTTGCGGCTGGCGCGCGAGGCGGGACGCGCGAGCGGGACGATGCCCGCCGTGTTCAACGCGGCGAACGAGGTTGCGGTGGCGCGGTTCGTGGACGGGAAGATCAAGTTCACGCAGATTTTCGAGACGGTGGAGCAGGTGATGCGGGCGCATCGCGCGGTTGCATCGCCTTCGTTGGATGTTATAGTGGCAGCAGACCTTTGGGCGCGAAAGGAAGCAGAACATGCCGTTTGATTTACTGCAGAATATTGTTGTCACTAAGCTCTACCCGGCGTTGCTGGTGGTGTTCTTTTTTAGTTTGACCGTCTTTGCGCACGAGTACGGCCACTTCGTGATGGCCCGCCGCCGGGGAATGAAGGTCGAACGGTTCTCGATTTTTGGCTGGGGGCCGCCGGTTTTCCGTTGGACGCGCGACGGCGTGGAGTATTGCATCTGCTGGATTCCGTTCGGTGCATACGTTTCGATTCCGCAGATGGCGCCTATGGAAATGATCGAAGGCAAGGCGGAATCGAAGCCCGAAGAACTTCCGCTCGCGTCGCCCGCGTCGAGAATCTTGGTCGCGTTCGCCGGGCCGATCATGAACGTCGTGCTGGCTGCGATCATTGCTTGCATTATCTGGCGGGTCGGCCTCGCAGTTGCCGTCAACCCGCCAATCGTTGGCTGGGTGGAACCGGGCAGCCGTGAAGAACAACTGGGAATCCGCGCTGCGGATCGCATTGCTAAAGTCAACGGCCAGGAAGTGAAGAATTGGTTCGACATCCAACGGTTGGTGGCGCTCAGCTTGGATCCCTCCGTCAGTGTCGTTATCGAGCAGAAAGGCGTGCCAAAAGAATTCCTTTTGGAGACGGAATTCAATCATGATTTTGGCCTGAAGACGATCAACCTCTATCCGGAAGGGCGTCCGTTCGCAAAGATGGTTCTTCCCAATAGTCCTGCGGAAGCTGCCGGTGTGCTTCCCGGCGACGAGTTCCTCGCGGTTAATGATGTGCCGATTTCGACTCGGCAGGAGTTGATCAACTTCATCAGCAAGAAACCAGGACAGCCGGTCCGCCTCAAGGTCATGCGCGAGGGGAAGATGACGGTGATCACGGCCACTCCGCGACTCGAGCCGGAGAAGAACGTGGGACGCATCGGCGTCGAATTGGAGGATCGAGTGGACTTCGAGGTGGTTCGCCCCGGTCCCACGCTTGAAGCGCAATTCTCGGAGGTTGCTCAGATGTTGGGCGACACGTTCTATGCCGTGTTTCACCACAATCGAACCGGTGTTGGAATCAGCAGCTTCAGTGGACCGGTCGGCATTGCCGGTGGCTGGTGGTACGAGATTCGGAGTGGTGGTATCACGCGCGGTCTCAAGTTCGCCGTCCTCATCAATCTGGCGCTCGCCGTGTTCAACATCCTGCCCATTCCCGTGCTCGACGGCGGCCACATTTTCTTCGCAGTCTATGAGTCGGTGTTTCGCCATCCGCTGCCCGCGCGCTTTGTGCACGCGGTTTCCACCGCGTTCGCCGTTTTGCTCATCAGCTTTATGCTCTACATCACAGTTTTTGATTTCAAACGCTTTTTCGGTTTTCGCTTCAACTCGAGTGAGAAGCCGGTGCAGACCAACGAAAGCGTTCCCGCAACCCAGCCATGAACTACTGCGCCAACCCATTTTTCTGGCGGCGTCGCGCCACGCGCGAGGTCGAAGTCGGCCATGTCGGCGTCGGCGGCGACAATCCGATCCGCGTTCAAACGATGCTCATTTCCGACACGATGAACACGGAGGCATGCGTCAAGGAGGCGATCCCGATCATCGAAGCCGGCTGCGAGATTTTGCGCATCACCGCGCCTTCGATCAACGACGCGAGGAATTTGAAGAACATCGTCGGCGCGCTCCGCAAACGCGGCTACGACACGCCGATCGTGGCCGACGTTCATTTCGTTCCCGCCGCGGCGCTGGAGGCGGCCGAGTGGTGCGAAAAGGTGCGCATCAACCCCGGCAATTACGCTGACCGCAAGAAGTTCGCCGTTCGGGAGTACAGCGACGACCAATACGCCGAGGAACTCGAGCGGCTGGAGAAGGCGTTCACGCCGCTGGTGCTCAAGTGTAAGGAACTCGGCCGCGCCATGCGCATCGGTACCAATCACGGCTCGCTATCCGACCGCATCATGAATCGTTATGGCGACACGCCGCTCGGCATGGTCGAGAGCGCGTTGGAATTCGTCCGCATCTGCCGCAAACAGAACTATCACGACATCATACTGTCGATGAAAGCCAGCAACCCGAAGGTGATGATCGAGGCGTACCGACTGTTGGTCGCGCGGATGAATGAGGAAGGCTCGGACTGGAATTACCCGCTACACCTCGGCGTTACCGAAGCGGGCGAGGGCGAGGATGGCCGCATCAAGTCCGCCATCGGTATCGGCGCATTGCTCGAAGACGGCATCGGCGACACGGTCCGCGTTTCACTCACCGAAGACAGCGTTCACGAGATCCCCGTGTGCAAGGAACTCGTCGAGAAGTACAACGCGCTTTGGGAAGTGCAGAAAACAGTAACGCGGGCGTCCCGCCCGTGTTCTGCAGATGAACAGAACGGGCGAGACGCCCGCGCTACTGTTACAGTCACAGAGAAACGCGATCCGTTCACCTACACGCGCCGCCCGACGCCCGAGTACTGCATCGGCGAGTTGCGCCTGCGCATGGGAAAGGAACATCCACCGCGCGTCGAAGTGCCCGTGCCGCTCAACGCCACGATCGGCCAGATTCAACGCATTACGACCGTCGAGCCAGACACGTTCGCGGAGATTTTGCAGTTTCACGTGAAGAGCGCAGCCGACATCGCCAAGATTGCCGCGCTCAAGCCGAAGCTGCGCGAGCGTCACGTCCAGTCGCCGATTGCAGTCAGAGTAGAAAGGACTTCCAGCCCGTTTGTTTCGAGCGACGGGACGGGCGGGACGCCCGCGCTACTGGAGGTTGCTGAGAAGATCAACGTGCCCTACACGGGGAAGGAAGACGTCACGGGGCTTTTGGCCGATGCCGCGAAGTTAACGGTGCAGTTCGATGTTGAGGGCGAGTCGCCCGAGTTGTTCGTGAACAACTGCGCGACGCTGGCGGGTGTGCTGAATATGTTCCCGAAGAACCAGGTCATTCTCGCCGTCGGGCAGGTGGACGGGCTTGACGTCATTGGCGCGTATCGCATTCTCGCCGCTAGGTTCGACAATCGCAGGCTTGTGTTGCCGATCCTGCTGCGCGACCGGATCGATCGTACAGGCAGGGACGCCTGTGCCACCAATTCACTGATCGCTGCGAGCACGCACATCGGCTCGTTGCTGTGTGATGGCATCGGCGACGCCGTGGAAATCACGGGCGAGGAGGATTTGCTGAAGAGCGTGAAGCTTGCGTACAACATTTTGCAGGCGGCGGGAGCACGGACGTTCAAGACCGATTACGTGGCCTGCCCAAGCTGCGGTCGGACGTTGTTCAACTTGCAGACAGTAACCGCGAATATAAAATCCCGCACGTCACATCTAAAGGGTGTGAAGATCGCGGTCATGGGTTGCATCGTCAACGGCCCCGGCGAAATGGCCGACGCCGATTTTGGTTACGTCGGCACGGCGCCGGGGCGCATTTCGCTTTGGGTTGGCAAGACGCAGGTCAAACAACACATTCCGGAAGAGCAGGCGGTGGACGAACTGGTCAAGCTGATTAAGGAGCATGGCAAGTGGATTGATCCGCCTCCGTCTCTTGAAGCGGAGGCCAAAGAGGCCGTGCTCAGCGCGTCCTGAAACGGGAGGGTATATGAAACGGTTTATCATCGTAATCGTGGGACTGGCGGCGGCGGTGGTGTCTGTGGGCGCCGAGACGGTCAAGTGGGAAACCGATTACGACAAGGCGATCGCGGCAGCAAAGAAAGACAACAAACCGGTCGTTGTGGACGTGTACACCGACTGGTGCGGCTGGTGCAAGAAACTGGACAGAGATGTTTACGCCGATGCCAAGGTCAGCGAGAAGCTCGCAAAGAATTTCGTCACGGTGAAAATCAACCCCGAAAAGACCTCACGCGCCGCGCAACTGGCCAGTCAATTTGGCACGCGCGGTTACCCGCACATCGTGTTCGTCAACGGCGACGGCAAGAAAACCGGCGAGATTCTCGGCTACGTATCCGCCACCGAGTTCCTCCAGCGGCTAGACAAAGCCGCCAGCAATGCCAAGTAGCGGCAACGGTGTGATCCGTCCCTGGCAGATCGCTCGATCGGAACAGGTCGCGGACTGCCGCATCTTCAAGGTGCGCAAGGAAGTCGCCATCAACCCGCGCACCGGTCAGCCGCACGACATGTACGTGCTGGATCAACCCAACTGGGTGAACGTCATTCCGATGACGCACGACGAGCAAGTGATTCTGGTTCAACAGTGGCGGCACGGATCGCACACCGTCGAACTGGAAACACCCGGTGGCTTGATGGACGAAGGTGAAACGCCCGAGCAATGCGCCCGGCGTGAGTTGCTGGAGGAAACCGGTTACGAGCCGGGCGAGTTGGTGCGGCTGGGCACGGTGCGTCCCAATCCCGCGATCCAAAACAATCTGCAGTATTACATGCTGGCCACCAATTGCCGAAAAATTGGCGAACCGGCCCTCGATCACGCCGAAGACATCGTTGTGCGCTTGGCACCGCTGTCACAAATCGACGGCATGATCCGGTCAGGCCAGATCACGCACGGAATTGTGATTGGCGGGTTCTACTGGCTGTGGCAATATCGGCAAGGAGAAAGGCAGCGCGGACTATGAAAGACACGACACGGCGTGAGTTTCTGCGACGGGGCCTGTTCGGAGCAGCCACGTTGATGGCGGGGTTGAGATCGTCCAAGATTTTGGCGGCGCTTCCATCGACGAAGCCGACTGTTGATCGCCGGTCGCTCGGGCGGATCGAAACAGAGGTTTCCATCTTGGGCTTGGGACTTGGTACCGGCCTGTATCGCCGTGCCACGCCGGGCAGTGCGGCGCACGAAGAGTACCTGCGTCATGCGTTGGATCTGGGGATTAACTACTGGGATACCTCGCGATCGTACGGACGCAGCGAGGAAACCATTGGTCCGGTGGTGAAGCAGTTCCGCGACCGAATCTTTCTCGTAACCAAGGGCGACCATCGCGATTACGACGGGTTCCGCCGCGATATTGAAACCAGTCTCAAGAATTTGCAGACCGATCACATTGACCTCTATCACATCCACGACCTACGGCCAGAATGGGACCCCGACCTCCGCGTGATTGAGCAAGGCGCGGTGCGGGCGGCGCGCAAAGCCAAGGAGGAGGGGATCATTCGGCATTTCGGCATCACGGGCCACACCGAGGCCGGCATTCTCATCGAAGCCATCCGCCGGTTCGATCCTGACGCGGTATTGACGGTCTTTCCGTGCACCCGGCCTGACAATGGCCGGTATGAGGACAAACTTCTGCCGCTGGCGGCCGAGCGGAAGATGGGCGTCATCGCGATGAAGACGGTGCAATTTGCCCAGGGGGCGAAGCTGCGGGGAACGGATCTCCTGCGCTACGCGCTGAGCTTGAAAGGCGTTCACTGCGCCATCACCGGCATGGAGTCAGTCCGTCAATTGGATGAAAACAGCGCAATCGCGATGAACTTCCGGCCCCTGAGCAAAGAGCAACGGGCTATGATCCACGACCAAACCTGCGTGGCTCTTGCCGATACCGTGGCGCCGTGGGATCGTCCAGGATACGTGGACGGCAGCGTGGTTTAGTTTGACTCACGACCAGATGGGTCCGCCATGAGCGGCCTCGTCAGCAAGCTCAACGAGATGGCGCGCGACGATGGGTTGGGTGCGCTTGCTGGGTCGGGCGGAACCTTTTGTGCAGTCGAGGTAGGCAGTCGGTTGAACATTGCGTTAGGACCCGTACCGGAGAATTCAAAATGTCAAAGAACCGTTCGTTGAGATCGATCGCTTTCTTGGTGGTCATTGCGGGACTCGCTGCGGCGATCTTTCCAACCAAGGCGCAGACGGTGGGGGCCGCCACCAACCGGACATCCAGAACCAGCTTCAAGTTCGGTTTTGGGTCTGGGAAAGTCCAGCCGGGGTACACTCGGATTTTGCCGACCACCGTTTACACCAAGGAACTCGGCTATGGGTTTGAACCCGCCGCGAACGTCACTGCTTTTGATCGCGGAGGAGACGAGCCGTTGCGCAGCGGTTTCATTACTTCCGACAAACCATTCTACTTTTCGGTCGCGTTGCCGGAGGGAAATTACAGAGTGACGGTCACGCTGGGGGACAAGGACGGGGAATCCGACGCGACTGTGAAAGCGGAGTTGCGGCGGCTGATGCTGGAAAAAGTGCACACGACGACCGGGAAATTCGAGACGCGCACGTTCATCGTCAACACCCGTACGCCCCGGATTTCGACCGGTGGCGAAGTCAGGCTCAAGGAGCGCGAGAAGACGACGGAGATTTGGGCTTGGGACGATAAGCTGACCTTGGAGTTCAACGGCGCGCGTCCATGCGTTTGCTCTCTCGAAATCAGCCGGGCAGACGATGTTCCCACGGTCTATTTGTTGGGCGACTCGACCGTCTGTGATCAACCGCGCGAACCGTGGAATAGCTGGGGGCAAATGCTGACTCGTTTCCTGAAGCCGGACATCGCTGTGGCCAATCACGCGGAATCGGGCGAGTCCGTGGCAAGCTCCCTCAGCGCCCGCCGGTTCGACAAGGTCTTCAGCCTGATGAAATCCGGCGACTATCTCTTCATGCAATTCGGGCATAACGACATGAAGAACAAAAGCCCGAACGCCCTCGAATCCTACAAGAGCGACCTGAAACATCTCGTCGCCGAAACGCGCAAACGGGGCGGCATTCCCGTGCTTGTGACCTCAATGGAGCGCAAGAACGGCGTGGAGAAAGATACCTTGGGTGAATATCCCGAGACCGTGCGCCAGGTGGCCAAGGAAGACAACGTGACGCTGATCGATCTGCACGCGATGAGCAAGCTACTTTACAAAGCCTTGGGGCAGGACATCGACAAAGCGTTTCAGGATGGCACCCACCACAACAACTACGGCAGCTACGAACTGGTACAGTGCATCGTCGAGGGAATCCGACAAAGCAAGCTGGCCCTCGCCAAACACATCGTGGATGACTTCCACGGATTCGACCCGAGTCACCCCGATTCGGTTGAGAATTTCGTCATGCCGGCCAGCCCCGAAAGCTTCGGGGCCAGCCCGCTCAGCACGGCCGCCAAGCCCGAGGGCAGTTGACAGGTGGCGTGAGCACCGTCGCCGAAAAACTCAATGAGATTCTGGCGGACGAATGGGCGTGCGTCCGCGTACTGCGTCGGTCCGAATCCCAATGCGACGACCCCGTCAAACGAGAGGTCATCAAGCGCATCCGCAAAGATTGCAGCGTGAACTGCGTCAGCCTCGCGAACGTCATTCGCGCCCTCGGCGGAAGCCCGACCGATATCTCCAGCGCGCGTTTCTCGCTGAAGTTGTCCGATGAATCGCTGACCGACACGCTCTACATGTTTCAGTCCGCACAACAGCACATCATCGACGAGATTAGCACGGCGCTGGACGAGCCTGATCTCAAGTCGGGGCGCAGTCCGCTCGCCACTGTCCAGCAGCTTCACAAGGAGAACATCCGCTGGCTCAAGTCGGCGCTGCCGGCTTAGGCGGCCCCGGCGGCCAGGATGGCCGCCCTACAATTACAGATCGTGATGCAAATTGTGGGTTGTTGTAGGGCGGCGATTTTCGCCGCCGCCGGGCTTCCGAAAACCGATCGAGTAAGGCCACCCTTCCCAGCGAGACACCAAACCTGCGCGCACAGGATTCTCGCGCATCTAGAGCCACTTGGTTTCTGCTGATTCGTCACGCCGAAGCAGCCGGTCAAACACACCTTCCTGCCAATGCCACTCTGCATGAACCGCTCGGCGGACATGGCGTTTCAAGCCTGCTGAGAATTGAGTGACTGGAGCGTCACGATCCATCGGCGCGACCAACGCGTGAAGATGATCAGGCATGATCACGGCCGATAGCAAAAGCCAGTTTGTGTTGGATGAGCAAAACATCCTGACCGCGGCCAAGACGTCTGGGTTGTTCAAAACCCGCTCGCGTCTCGCGACACAGATTGTGATGTAGTACACCACCGGTTGATCCAGCGATAACCAGACGGGGATTCGCGGAGGCCTGCCCATGACGGCTGAGCAGTTTACCCCGAGCGACACGGATATTTCAACTTTCGACGTGGCGGCCAACATGGCCGCCCTACAAACGGCGGATCCTTGCTACAGACGATGGGTCGTTGTAGGAAGATAGGGTCACATCTTCTGGGCGTGTTGCCCAAATGGTGTTTATTGTTGTAGCCGCGCTTCTGCGAGGCGCGGGCCGTTGATTTTCCGAGAGAATTCGGCGCTTCGCAGAAGCGCCGCTACACCGGAAGTGGCAAGAATTGATTTGGGCAACACGCCCTTCTCATTTTACAATTGGCAAGATGGACATGAGGGTCGGGTTTCAATTTACAGCATTTGAGGGTAGTGGCGACGTGAAACGGTTACGAAAACGGGCGCAGGGTTGCGCCGCGATGAATAGGAATTGTGGGGCAAGCGTACCGCTGGCCGTTGTTTTCGCACGGTGGCAGGCGAAGCGCCTACCCTACAACGGATTCTCTTAGGACGCTGTTAGTACACGATCGTCGAAAAGACCCGGTAGTCTTTCAGGCGTTCACGGCCTTTGAGGAAGGACAGTTCGATGAGGAAATCGATTTCGATGATGTTGCCGCCGAGTTGTTTCACCAGCGTCGCGGCGGCCATGGCGGTGCCACCGGTGGCAAGGAGATCGTCCACGATAATGACGTTGTCTCCTTTCTTCAGTGCGTCCACGTGCATTTCGCTGGTCTCGCTGCCGTACTCCAGCGTGTAGCTGGTGACGACGGTTTTGTACGGGAGCTTGCCTTTCTTGCGGACGGGGACGAGGCCGATGCCGAGCTTGTAGGCCACGGCGCCGGCGAAGATGAACCCACGCGCGTCGATGCCCACCACGGCGTCCATTTTCCTGCCTTTGTGACGGTCGGCGATGGCATCCACGGCCTGACGGAAAAGTTTGCCGTCCTGCAGAATCGGGGTGATGTCTTTGAACAGAACGCCCTTGATGGGAAAATCCGGCACGTCGCGCACAGCGGCTTTGAGTTGGTCGTTCATGGCGGGCCGTTTGTACAGGAAGAGTCGCGGAAATGAAAGTCCGAAAGTCAGGCTTCAGCCCGGACGACGCGGCGGCGCATGAGTGTGTCCGATATGTGAATCGTGAGGGCTCAGTGCTTGCCGGCGGCTGGGACAGTGCGCTCCTGTTTTTCCATGATGCGACGCAGCTTGATGAGGGCGATGTTCTGAATCTGGCGGACGCGCTCGCGCGTGACCTTGAACTTCTTTCCGACTTCCTCAAGCGTCTGTGGCTTGCTGCCGTCCAGCCCGAAGCGCAGTATCAGAATCTCGGCTTCACGCGGTTCGATTTCGCTGAGGACTTCTGAGATGTCCTCGCGCAGCGTCTTGTCGCGCAGCAGCTCAAACGGCGTCAGCGCGTTTTCGTCGCCGACGATTTCGCTGAACTCGGCGACGTCGTCCTCGCCGATGGGCGCATCAAGGCTGGCGGGCCGTATGCTGATGGTGCGCAACTGAGTGACCTTGGCGGGCGACATGTCGAGCTTGGCCGCCAGTTCGGCATCGGTTGGCTCGCGACCGAGTCTCTCGCTGAGCTGGTGGCTGGCGCGCTTCACCTTGCTGATCTTATCGACAAGGTGGACGGGCAGGCGAATGGTTTTGCCTTGGTTGGCCAGCGCGCGTTTGATGGATTGTTTGATCCACCACGCGGCGTAGGTGGAGAGCTTGCCGCCCTTCTTGGGGTCGAACCGCTCGACGGCTTTCATCAATCCGATGTTGCCTTCGCTGATGAGGTCGAGCAACGGCAGACCGAGGTTGGAGTAGTCGTGGGCGATCTTGACAACGAGGCGCAGGTTCGCCCTGATCATCTTGGTACGGGCCTTCTTGTCGCCCTTCTTGATGCGCGCGGCCAGCCTGACTTCATCCTCGGGCTTGAGCAGGGGAATCTTCCCGATTTCCCGGAGGTAAATCTTGATCCCGTCGTCGCTTTCTCTTTCGCGCTCGATAGCCATTTCTGCAACTTTCTCCTTACAAAGGAGAATCAACCCCACTTGGTACGGTCAGGCTATGAATTTAGCCACGAGTACGCAAGCACTTTAGCCGCGGATCTGTCACATTATCGTTCTCCCGCAGCTTAGATGTCCGACAACCGCGTTTGGTTCAATGGGCGCCCGAGCAGAAAAGTAAGGGCGACCCGACGGGTCGCCCCTACCGTAAACCGTATGATTCGGTCGGTCATTCATTGTCCTTCAGCGCCGCCTGCGCTGCGGCGAGGCGCGCCACGGGGACGCGGAACGGCGAGCAGCTTACGTAGCTCAATCCGATGCGGTGGCAGAACTCCACGCTGGCCGGGTCGCCGCCGTGCTCGCCGCAGATGCCGAGCTTGATGTCGGGTCGCGTCTTGCGGCCCTTCTCGATGGCGATCTGCATGAGTTGGCCGACGCCGCCCTGGTCAATCGTGGCGAACGGATTGTTCTTCACAATCTCCAGTTCCTGGTAGTATGGCAGGAACGATCCTGAATCATCGCGGCTCATGCCGAGCGTGGTCTGGGTCAGGTCGTTGGTGCCGAAGCTGAAGAACTGCGCGTCCTTAGCGATCTCGTCGGCGCAGAGCGCGCCACGCGGGATTTCGATCATCGTGCCGACCAGATAGCTGATCTTGGTCTTCTTCTCTTCCATGACCTGCTTGGCGACACGATGGACGATCTCCAACTGGTTCTGGAGTTCCTTCGCGAAGCCGACCAGCACGATCATGATTTCAGGTTTCACCTTGATCCCTTCGCTTTGCACCTGAATGGCCGCCTCGATAATGGCACGGGTCTGCATCTCGGTGATTTCGGGATAGGTGATCCCCAAACGGCAGCCGCGATGACCGAGCATCGGGTTGGCCTCGTGCAACGCCTGCACGCGAGCAGCAACCATTTCCGGGCTGATGCCGAGACGGTGCGCTGTGGCCCGTTGCGTCTCGCTGTCGTGCGGCAGGAACTCGTGCAACGGCGGATCGAGCGTGCGGATGGTGACCGGATAGCCCTTCATCTCGCGGAAGATACCGACGAAGTCATCGCGTTGCAGCGGCAACAGCTTGGCCAGCGCCCGTTCGCGGGCTTCCTTGGTCTCGGCGAGAATCATCTCGCGCATCGCGTAGATGCGGTCGCCTTCGAAGAACATATGTTCGGTGCGGCACAACCCGATGCCCGTTGCGCCGAACGCGATGGCGTTGGCGGCTTGGTCGGGTTGGTCGGCATTGGTGCGGACATCGAGCCGGCGCAGCTTGTCGGCCCAGTTCATCAACTTGGCGAACTGCTGATAGGTCCGGCTCTGTTTCGGATCGAGCGACTTGGCAACCAGCACCTGGACAACTTCGCTGGGGGCGGTCTTGACTTGCCCCTCGTAAATCTCACCGAGCGTGCCGTCGATGGAGATGTAATCGCCTTCCTTGATCGTGCGGCCTTTCACCTGCATCACGCGCGCCCGGTAATCAATCACGATGTCCGCTGCGCCCGCAACGCAGACCTTGCCCATCTGCCGGGCCACCAACGCCGCGTGGCTCGACACACCGCCGCGCGCAGTGAGGATGCCTTCAGCAGCGATCATCCCGCGCAAGTCTTCGGGGCTGGTTTCGATGCGGGCGAGAAGAACCTTTTCGCCCCTGTGCGCGCGCTCCACGGCGTCTTCAGCGTTGAACACGACTCTGCCGCTCGCGGCGCCGGGGCCTGCCGCCAGGCCTTTGCACAGCAGTCGTCCAGACTTCACCGCCGCATCGCGGTCGTTGCGGTCAAATATCGGCGCCAGCACCTGCGTCAACGAATCAGCAGGCACGCGCGCCACGGCCGTCTTCCAATCGATCAGTTTTTCGTCCACCATCTCGATGGCGATGCGCACGGCGGCGACGCCGGTGCGTTTGCCGTTGCGGGTTTGGAGCATGTACAGCTTGTGGTCTTCGATGGTGAACTCGAAGTCTTGCATGTCGCGGAAACGGCTCTCCAACGTCTCTCGCACTTTGTTCAGCTCAGCGAACGCCTTAGGCATGTCGTCATTCAACTTCGCAATCGGTTGCGGCGTGCGAATGCCTGCGACCACGTCTTCGCCCTGCGCGTTGATCAAGTACTCGCCGTAGAACACTTTCTCGCCCGTCGCCGGATCGCGCGTGAACGCCACGCCCGTCGCGCTGGTGTCGCCGAGGTTGCCGAACACCATCGTCTGCACGTTCACCGCCGTGCCCCATTCGTGCGGGATGCCGTACTTGCGGCGATAGACGATGGCGCGGTCGTTGTTCCACGAACCGAACACGGCGCCAATCGCGCCCCAGAGTTGCTCGCGCGGATCCTGAGGGAAGTCCTTGCCCGTGCGCTTGCGGATCAGGTCCTTGAAACGGGAGACGAGTTCGCGAAGTTGCTTGGCATTGAGGTCCATGTCCTGTTTCGCGCCGACCTTCTGTTTGATTTCATCCATGACCTCGTCGAACGGCTCGTGCTCGTCGCGGCCGATCTTCTGCACGCCCATGACCACGTCGCCGTACATCTGGATGAACCGGCGATAGCAGTCCCACGCCCAGCGCGGGTTGCCGCTCTTCTTCGCGACCACTTCGACCACCTCGTCGTTCAAGCCGAGGTTGAGGATCGTGTCCATCATGCCCGGCATCGAATCGCGCGCGCCCGAGCGCACCGAGACGAGCAAGGGATTGTCCTTGTCGCCGAACCTCTTGCCCGTCAAAGCCTCCAGCCGCACCAGCGCCGTCTCGACCTGATTGGCCAGTTGCTTCGGATAGGTCTTCTTGTTCTCGTAATAATACGTGCAGACTTCGGTAGTAATCGTGAAGCCGGGCGGCACGGGCAATCCAATGCGGGTCATCTCGTGCAGGTTCGCGCCTTTGCCGCCGAGCAACGGTTTCTGCGAGCCGTTGCCGTCGGCTTTGCCGCCGCCGAAGAAATACACGTACTTCGCCGACGCGGGCGCTTTGGTTGTCCTGGGCTTCGCAGCAGACTTCTTTGAACTCTTCGTCATAATCTTTGGTATCCTTGTGAAATATCCTGCCCTTGAGCAGGCAGAAGATTTGCCTCTCTAACGGGGGAAACTCCATTGCCAGTCTAACAAAACCTCACCCTCTGTCAACGAGCGTTTCGATTTCATACGGCACATTTTTTCCGCCGCACGGCGTGGGGCTCGTGGCTTTCGGCCTCCGCGCCGTTCGTCATCGCACCGGTGGAAGTGGTTGTTGTGCTCTACAAGGAATCGTGGAAGAAAACGTCCGGCTCCGGCGCATCCGACATCTCGCGCAACGAGTTCATGGGATGGACGAACGGCGTGTGGACATTCAAGGGCGAGAGCAATAAACGCGTCGGCCATCCCGCCCCGTTTCCAGTCGAGCTGCCCCGCCGGTGCATCAAGCTGTTCAGTTTCGTTGGCGACACAGTGCTCGATCCGTTTTGCGGCAGCGGTTCGACTCTGATTGCCTGCCGGCAAACGAAACGGCGCGACATCGGCATCGAGATTGATGCCGGCTACTGCGCATTGGCCGTCGATCGACTCACGAAGGAGGCGGATATTAACCAGCTTGTGTCTCAAGAGGTCGAGTGACGATCCCTGCGACCGCAAACAGTAGCAACTAACGGCTTGATCTAGGGGACCAATCGCACGCGGTAGAAGCGGACGGGGCCGTTGGTCGCGCCGCCGACGTCGAGATAGTTGGTTGTCACATCGCCGGTGTGCGAAATGCAGTATTCCGGCTGCACCGAATTGCTGGTGATGATCGGCTCGCTGATGTCGATGAAGTTGCTGCTGTACCCGCCATCCGTGCCGCCGGTGGCGGCTTGCACCGCGTTGGTCCGCCCGTCCGCCATTGTCCAGGTAATGCGCACGTCGTCGCCTTCCTGCGTGACGCCGGTGATGCGAAACGCCGAGGCGCTGTTGGTCGGGTCAGTACCGGCCAGGAACTCCGCCAGATTGTTCTGGCCATCACCGTCGGGGTCCGCAGCCCCTGCTGCCTGCGGGCAGTCGGTGCAGCCGAAATACTGCATCTGCCACGCCTCGGGTGGATTCGGAATCGGCCCCACTACGATGCAATTCTGCTGGATGTTCGTGCTGACGCCCGAGGGGCCACTGACCACCAGCATGACAGTGTCCGTGCCGGACGTGGTGTACGTGTGCGATACGTTGGTAGCCGTAGTGTTGAACGTGCTGCCGTCACCAAAATCCCAGAAACGATTGGTGATCGTGCCGACCGAGGTGTCGGCAAAGGTCACCGCAAGCGGGGCGGCACCGCTGGTAGGGCTGGCGCTAAAGCCGGCCACGGGCGGGGGCGGATTGACCACAGTGAGTGTGACCGGCGTGGACGTAGCGTAAAGCCCGCCGCTGTCGAAGGCGACGGCGGCAAGGCTGTACACGCCTGTGGTGGTGTTGCTCCAGATGACGCTGTAGGGACTTGCCGTCGCGCTGCCGAGTGTGCCGCCGTTGACGAGGAAATCCACCCGGGTGACGAAACCTTCTGCGTCGCTGGCTGTAGCCTGGAGTGTCACATTCGTGCCGGCGAAGACGGTGGTGCCATCGGGCGGCTGGGTGAGGGCAACCGTCGGCGCGGTGTTGGTGCCGGTTGCCGTCGTGGTGAAACGCCAGGTCGGACTGGTGACATCATCGTCGCCATCGTCGAGAGTGACGTACCACTGGTATTTCGAGTTGGGTGTCAGCCCGGGCCATGTCATGTTGACCGTGGCATCGGAGGGGACATTGGTCGTACCGATGACGAAATACGAGGCGGCTGCGCCTTGACTCATCTGGTAGCTAAACTGAAACTGGCTGTTGGCATCGGTCTGGTACTGATTGAGGTATGGCGAGTAGGTTTTCACGCGGACGAGGTTGTTGCTTGGGGAAAACTGGTACAGGCGAAGGAAGCCGTTGCCGCCGTTGGGGTCAAACTGGTAGTCACTGAGACAGGTCGTGATGGTGTGGCTCTGATAACTGTCCTGGCGCCAAGACTCGCCGTAGTTGTGCCCGCACAGCATAAGGAACAGGTTTGGGTTGCCCTTCAAACTGCTGTACACCGACGGACTGCGGTCGGGGTCGTAGCTGCCGTCCGGTTCCAGAATGCAGTGAGACACGACGATGGCGCGGCGGTTGGCGTTGGACTGCAGCACGCTGTTGGCCCACGCGTCGATCGCCGTGTAATTCACGTCGGGTTCTGAGTAGTTGAAGTCCATGTGCACAATGACGAAGTCCATGCCGCCGGCGCTGAGCAGGTCGTAGTGGTTCTGGTTGTTGCCGCCCAGGTTGCCGCCGTAGTAACTGTGGCCTGCAAAACGGCTCGCGCCAAAGTAGGTGTTGTAGAGCGTGGTCCCGCAGTGGTGGTCATGATTGCCGGGAACCATGCCATACGGGATACCGTCGGGCAGGCCGGTAGTCGCAGGGTTTTCGAGGCGGTACATTGCGTTGGTGGCGTTGGCCCACTGATAGGGCTGACAGTCGCCGCCGTCCGTGATGTCGCCAAGACTCGCGACGTACACGATGTTGAGGTTCGTGCGGTTATTGACAATCCAGTCAATTTGATTCTGATAGATATCGGGGTAAGTCGAGGAGTAATACTGCGTGTCTGGCAGCGCCACGATGGTGAAGTCGGGTCCGGACGTGGCCAAACGTCCGAAGAATGTGACAGTGATGTTGGTCGCTTCCGGATCGGACACTGTGACGCTGAGAGTCGGTGACAGCGGGACATTGTTGGTGCCGTCGGCCGGGAAGTTGACCGTGTCTACTTCCGGACCGTCGTCGTCCTCTGTGGCTGCCATATTGGCCACCGTGGACGTCGCTGTGAGTTCGCCGTTGTCGGCTGCGGCGGCAACCTGACCGTCGGCCGCACTTGCGGGCTGCAGCTGGGCAGGTTCGGTTTGGTTTCCCCAAGAGGTCGGCAAGACGGTGGCAATGGCTAGCAACTGCACAAAAACAAAAGCCCTAACCCCATGCATGCCGCTATAAAATCAGAAATCGGCTAAATTGCAAAGCCAAACTCAGCCACCTAAACTCAGCCACCGCTGCCGCGCCAGTTGCATCTAGCGCTTTGTGCGCGTCTTGTCTGCATCTGGCCACGTGCCGCCCAAATGGTTGGCAACGGTATGGTTCCGCTGTAGTGCGCTCGCGGGCAGCCGCTCATTTTGTCTGCATGATGTCATAACTTGGAGACGGTGGGGCTTTGTGCGTGTCCAACCAAGCGACCGCGTCCGGAAGCGTGGAGATCTCCTTTCGGAGGATGGCGAGGACCAGATCTTGCGTGACCACGGTGTTGAGAAACGCGCCATAGATCATCGGTGGATTCTTTCCCGGCGCTTTGAGAATGAATGGAACGCGATGATCCAGCCGGCCATCGTAGTCCCGAGCCTCGCGCCACCAGTGGTCCGCACTGATGATGACCCATGTGCGATCCCACAGGCCGTCTTGTTCCATGTCCCGGCGCAGGATTCCCATGGCTTTGTCGGTCAACTGCAAGTTCTGGAAATACCCGCGAGTGCGGGAGAAGCTTGTGAGGGTGAATGTCCCCTTACCGGGATTATAAATACCGGGATAGTGCGGCCCCGGTAAGTGGAGAAACACCAACCCGTAGCGGCCATCTTTCACTACACTGCGCGCCTTATTCAGGGACTTCTGGTAGAAATCGATGTGCTCCCGGCGCTGCTGCAACACCGGTGCCAATGACCAAATCTGGTTGATCATGCTGCCCAGAACCGTTTTGGCCCGGACCAGTTGGTACGGCTCATAAGGGTACCACGCGCAAAAGTTCAAAGAGGACGGAAAGAGGCGCGAGTATGGATGGAACCACCCCACCAGCGCGGTGTTAAACCCCAGTTCACGGGCGCGGGAGAAAACTGTCGGTTGGGTGCTCCAGCCCACGGGGGCGTTGGTGTTCGCATAGGTGATGTTTAACTCGCTTCTGGAAGCAGGCTTCGCGTCGATAACATAGCGCCCCGTGATCAAGGCCGGTAGCGAGGTGGCGGTCGAACCTTCCGGAGGGAAAGCGTTGGTCGCCTGCAAGCTCTCGCCACGGACGCGATCAAGCTCGGGAAGCGGACAATCTTTCGGCCGGTTGGAAAACGCCAGGCGCTGGTCCAATTCGTCGTAGATGATCCAGACCACCCGCGGTTCCACGGATGGCGTTGGTGTGTGAAATAACGCCGCCAGTTGAGGCGGGGCTTCAGGGCGGGTTTTCAACAGGTAGTACCCAATTTTCCCGAACGTCAGGAATACCGATGGCAACAAGACCGTCAAAACCACACCTATCGCGCGCAGGACAAATCTCGGCCAATGCCAGACCGCAAACAACACGATCAGGCTGCCCACGATGACGAGCGGATTCGTGCCCCAATCCATCAGCGCCCTGCCGCCTTGAGTGTGCAAGAAATGGGTCCGAAAGAAGTCGACCGGGATGGCGAACAAGCCAAAGGCGACCACACAGGCGACCCTGTAAAGGAGGCGGGATTGCGCACGCCTGACCCAACGGGTCAGGCGCCAAGTAACAAACCCAAGCAGAATAAGGTTCAGCGCCAGCCCCAACAAAACCTGTCTGTTCAGGGGAAGGTTTTTATAGTACTGGAACTGCTCGTTGTAAAACAACGCGTGCCGCGTGGTGATGAAACACAGATTCGCCAGCGAAAACGCCAGCAAGGCATCCCGCAGCGATTTCAATCGTTCTTTTACAGTCTCATTCATGAAGTGGTCCGCCGGTCGCAGGTGCGGACGGCGGGGCGTTCATGTTCATATTGGAGCAACAAATGGACCCGGTTCGTTATCAGGCGGCAACGGATTCCTTGGGGCCCGCTTTTTTCAGAAGGTAGAGCCGGCGGTGGGTGCCGTCAAGTTGTTTGGCGCGGACAATCTGAAAACGCTGACGGCACGCGGCCTCGAAAGTGGCCGGGGTGAGATCCGCGTGAAGATGCTCACGTCCGCGAGCGATGGTTTGAAACATCTCGTCGCCCGTCTCGACAAATTCGATGATCAACACGCCGGTTGTCAGTTCGGCCGCAAGATCCAGTACCTCGTCCAAAGGGATTCGCTCTGTCACCAGCAAGTGGTGCAGCACGGCCAGCATCAACACCGCGTCGAACGCGCCCGTCGCTCGCTCCAGAAAGCTGGTGCATTCCCGGTTGCGCCACCCTTTGGCTGCGCTTGGACGGCACAAATCCACAACGAGCGGGAGAATACTCCGGTTCTGCTCGTGCGCCTGCCGCCAGAGCGTGCCGACACAACTGAGATCGCTGTCAATCGCCACGACCTGCGCGCCGGCCCGGACCGCCAAGTCACTGAAATGACCGGTATTGCACCCGATATCCAGAACGCGGCTGGGCTTGAACTCAGCCAGCGCGGCGCTCACGAATTCCTCCTTGGCACTGAAGTTTGCCTCCGTGTAGCTGCAAGAGTCCGTGTAGTCCGACCATACCGTCCTTCGGCCTGGTTTCGGCTCCACCCGCTGGAGCGCACGCCGGAGCCGATTGAACAGGGAGTCGAGGATGAACCGTGCTTGCTCGTGATTCTGGAGAATGTGCTCGCGGTAGATGGATTTGTCGGCGCCTTTGCGCGACAGCCAGGTCGGCAGAGAAACCTGCATGAGAAAGGGAGGCAGAAACTTCCGCAGCGGCCCGCAGAACCGGTACACCTCGTTTGTCTCGAAGCCGTCCCGGCGTTTGGTAAACACATCGGCGGGCCGGACACCCCAATGCTTGTACGCGAGTAGCGGCAGCAGAAACGTCCGGCAAAACTGCGCGTGCGGTTTCCAGACGGGATCGCCCGGATGACGGCGCTCGAAGGAAAGCAGGTCGATGAAGACCGGCTTGCTGCCGCGAAACAGCACGTTGTAGGGCGTGGCGTCTTTCAGCCCGTAGCCTTCCGCCAGACACGCTTGGCCCAGGTCCAGAGTCAACATCGCCGCGGCATAAAGCATCTCGGGCGGCCACTCATAGGGATAGCTGGGAAAATCCACCCGCTCATGCTCCAACACCGCCCCCACCTCGTATCGCCGGGCCAGCTCTTCAAAGCCCTCTGCTTGGCGCAACTCATCCAGCTCGCCAGAGTCCAGCTTCCGGGTGGCAACAAGTTGCTGCCTAGCCACGAACTGAACTGCCGTGCCCGATGCCAGAAAAGGTTCGATTTCAGCCAGCGCGTCGGGATCGACAACGCGCAGAATCCGCTTGCCCCACGCAAAACAACATCCGTCAGGATCTCTGAAAGAAGAGACAGGCAACATATTCAAGAAACCAGGTAATGGCGGGATTCAGCCCAACGCCAAGTCAGTGTTTCTTGAACCACTTGTCCACCAGTTTGCGGAAGAAAACCCTGATTCGTTTGAGGTAGAATAAGGCTCCGACACAGGCAGCCACGGCCATTTGCAGAATCAACTGGCCTGTCCCAGGGTCCACATAGGCCAATGGGTAACCTGCCAGGCCTTTGCCTTCCTGAGAGGGTGTGAAAGTGAGCACCCACATCCCACCCAAAACGGATTGGCTGGCTGCAGAGAACTGCTGATCGACCCCAGAACCCGCCGAAATGCCTCTCGCAATAGCTGAAGTCCCCACGGCCACCATCGCCATGAGTGAAATCAGCCACCTCCACCGAAATAGTTGGCGCTGGTAACGCACGGTATGACTCTTCTTACCCTAGGAATTTAGGGGTTTATACGCGCGGGTCAAGTGCAATCACGTCCCTATCTCCCGTCCCCCCGGTGGCGCTGATGCGGTGGCGGGATACACTAAAATGGCATCCTGAACAGTGAACCACGGCTGCCAGTTCATGAGGTCGGCTGACGACCCAGTGAGGTGTGAGAGATAATACCAATAGGGATTTGGATGCGCTGTCGACAGCAGCGCCCGATTCTGGTAAGCAACTAGGTTGCGATGAAACTTCGACAGGAGATTTTGAAAGACGTCAAACGTGTCGTTGTCAAACTCGGCACCGGTTTGCTAACCGACGCTCAGAACCAACTTTCCGAGCAGAAAATCGAACAGCTCGTCACACAGATCGTGGGACTCCACCAGCAACACAAGCAAGTCATCGTCGTCTCGTCCGGGGCCATCGGGGCCGGCATGGAGCGGATGAGCTTGAAGCAACGCCCGAAACGGCTCGACGAACTCCAGGCCGCCGCCGCCATCGGTCAGATCAGATTGATGGCTATTTACGACAGGCTATTTGCCAAGCACGACACCACCGTCGCTCAGATTCTGCTCACACACGATGACGTGATGGAACGTCGCTACCGATATCTCAACGTCCGCAACACGCTTGAGCAACTCTTGAAACTTGGCGTCGTGCCGATCATCAACGAAAACGACACGGTCGCCGTGGAAGAAATCAAGTTCGGCGACAATGACCGCCTTGCCGCGCTGACCGCGACGCTCATCGACGCGGATCTGCTCGTCGTCCTGTCGCATGTCGAGGGGTTGTATGCCAATCCTTGTGGGAGGGGCATTCCTGCCCCGACCGGTCGCGACAAGAATGTCGCTCCCACAATCATCCACACCGTGGCCGAAATCACACCGGAAATCGAATCGCTCGCGGGCGGTACCGACCGCCGGACGAGCGTCGGCGGCATGAAATCTAAGGTCGAAGCGGCGAAGATCATGACGCGCGCGGGCATTCCGATGATTGTCGCCAGCGGCGAACGCCCCAACGTGCTTGCTGACGTGCTTGCCGGTGAAGAGGTCGGCACGATTTTTCTGCCGAAGACCACGAAATTGGAGAGCCGCAAGCGTTGGATAGCGTTTTTCCAGAAGCCCACGGGCGCACTGATCGTGGACGAAGGCGCGAAGCAGGCGCTGTGCGTGAACGGCAAGAGTTTGCTCGCAAAAGGAGTCGTAAGGATCGATGGGAAATTCGAGCGGGGCGATGTCGTCAGCATTCGCGACAAGAATGATGTTGAATTTGCGCGAGGGCTGGCGAAAGTTGGCGGTGGCGAAGGACTCGAAGCAGAAACGGGCGTGGTTGTGCATCGCGATGATTTGGTGATTCTGTAAATGGATTTGAAGCAACAAATGCGATTGCTTGCCGAACGTTCGCGTGATGCGGCGCGCGCGCTGGCGAAGCTTGAAACGAAGACGAAGAACGCGGCTCTCATCGCGATGGCCGATGGCCTCGAACGCAACGCCGAGAAGATCGAGGCCGCCAACGCGAAGGACGTTGCGGCAGGGAAAGCCGCTGGATTGTCGTCGGCGGTGCTCGACCGTTTGCTGGTTGACGACAAGCGCGTCCGCGAGATGGCGGAAGGCGTGCGGGAAGTCGCTGCGCTCGACGATCCCGTTGGCAAGACCATCAGCGAGTGGACGCGCCCCAATGGCATTCGCATCCAGAAAGTTCGCGTGCCGCTCGGTGTCATTCTTATCATTTACGAGTCGCGCCCCAACGTCACCGCAGACGCCGCGTGCCTGTGCTTCAAGACGGGCAACGCCGTGATCTTGCGCGGCGGCTCGGAGGCCATCCGCTCCAACCTCGCCATTGCAGAGGCAATGAACGCGCCCGGCATCCCGCCGAACAGCATCACCGTCGTGCCGACGACCGACCGCACTGCCGTGGACGAATTGCTGCAACTGGACGAGTACATCAATCTTTGCATCCCGCGCGGCGGCGAGGGACTGATTCGGGCGGTTGCGGAGAAATCGCGCATCCCCGTCATCAAGCACTACAAGGGTGTGTGCCACGTGTACGTGGACGGCGAAGCTGATCTCGACATGGCCGAGCGCATCGTGATCAACGCCAAGTGCCAGCGGCCCGCCGTGTGCAACGCAATGGAAACGTTGCTCGTGGATGCGAGGGTGGCCGACAGTTTTCTGCCGCGCATCGGCAAGGCGCTTGTGGAACGCAAAGTCGAATTGCGCGGCGACGATCGGACGCGTCGGCTCTTGCCGAATGCAAAAGCCGCCGTCGAGAACGATTGGTACGCTGAGTATCTGGACTTGATTCTGGCGGTACGCGTCGTGAATGGAGTGGGCGAGGCGATCGATCACATCACGAAGTACGGCTCCGCGCACAGCGACGCCATCGTCACACGCGACCGCGCAACTGCAGAAAAGTTTTTGCGCGAGGTGGATAGTTCGAGCGTGTTCTGGAACGTCTCCACGCGATTGGCTGACGGTGGTCAGTACGGTTTCGGTGCCGAGATCGGGATTTCTACCGACAAGCTGCACGCGCGCGGGCCGATGGGATTGGAGGAGTTGACCAGTTACAAGTTCGTCGTCGTCGGGGACGGCCAGTTGCGCGAATGACAAGTGAGGCCTCAGCGCAGTCGGCTGCGGAACGGGCGCGTTACGTGCGCGACCATCTGCCTGCGGGTGGGCTGTTTGCGGGCGCAACGTGGCGGATTTCCCCCGAGGCTTTCCCGCTCCCGACAGATCTCGTCGCCAAACTCGAAGCGCTCGGGCCGCAATTGTTGGCGTTTTATCGCGCCTGCAACGTGATGTATCGGCACAGCGTGCAGGACAAGTTGCCGCGTTGGATCGCGGAGTATCTCGACGCGGGCAAGCCGAAGGAACTGGTCGAACTCTCGCGCCGAGATCGCTTCAAGAGCCACATTCCCCGCGTGATTCGCCCCGATGTCATTCTCACAAACGATCACTTCTTCATCACGGAACTGGACTCAGTCCCCGGCGGTATTGGGCTGACGGGCTGGCTGGGCAAGACGTACGGCGAGTTGGGCGACGAGATTGTCGGCGGCGCGCACGGGGTGATGGAGGGATTCGCTGCAGCGATGGAGATCGATAAGCATCCGCTCACCGTTGTTGTTTCGGAAGAGGCGGCGACGTATCGGCCCGAGATGGAGTGGTTGGGGCAACAGGTGGGGTTTCGCGTCGTGCGGCCCGAGGAATTGACCAACCTGTCGAACGTCCGCTCGCTGTACCGTTTCTTCGAGTTGTTCGACCTGCCGAACATACCGAACCCGCACGCGATTCTTGATGCGGCGGCGCGTGGCGAGGTGAACGTAACCCCGCCGATCAAACCGCAGCTTGAGGAAAAGATGTTGTTCGCGTTCCTGTGGATGGAGCAGTTGCGGTCGTTTTGGCGCGAGCAACTCGGCGAGAAGGGGCTGGAGAGCTTGCGCCGCGTGTTCCCGTACACCTGGATCGTGGATCCGACGCCGCTGCCACCGCACGCCATCATCCCCGAACTCGGCATCAATGACTGGCGCGAGATGGCGCGCTTCTCGCAGAAGCAGCGCGAATTGGTGCTGAAGATTTCGGGGTTCCACGAACACGCGTGGGGCGGCCGCGGCGTGTATGTCGGGCACGACCTGCCCGCACACGAGTGGGCGCAGGCGATCGAGCGGGCGCTGAGCAGTTCTGCGACGCATCCTTTCATTTTGCAGCGGTTCGAGAGGTCGAAGCTTTTCGATGCGCAGTACTTCAACTTCGAGGCGAACGAACTGCACACGTTCAGCGGGCGGGTGCGGTTGTGTCCGTACTACTTCGTGGTCGGCGACGACGCGAAATTGGGGGGCGTCCTCGCCACGGTTTGTCCGTCCGACAAAAAGATTCTACACGGCATGCCGGACGCCGTGATGGCGCCGTGCCGCGTGAGGCGCTAGTCCTTAAAATGCCAAAGGCCGCAGGAGGTTGCTTGCGCCCTTTAACACAAATATTAGTTCACTTTCGCCTTTTTGCGAAATGCCAGTCCGAGCCCCGTCAAACCCAGTCCCAACAATACGATTGTAGAGGGTTCTGGAACAGCCATAAAGAGAACATCCTGCGCGGGATCGCTATATACACCACCATTGTGAGACTCCCACAGGTCCAAAACAGAAACACCGTAAAGCCCAGAAGCACCAGATGACTCGTTCCAAAACGTCGTTGCTAGTCCCGCCGGTAGGTTGGTGATTTCTTGTTCTTCATACCAGATGGCATTCTGGAGGCCGGTTTGCGATGCATTATCGCCAGTGTAATTGGGGAGAGTCCCAAGTGTAAACTGGCTGAATAACCATGCAGTTCTAGCATCAATCGGATCAGGGTCACCACCACCAACTCCACCGGGAATCGCTGCGTTGGTAACATTAGCGTAGTAAGTATCACCTGCACTGATGTACTCATTTAATTCAATACAGTAGGTGAAAAAATCAAAACCCTGGGTCACGTCCGTGAACTTGAATACTCCCCCATTCGGGCTGGATCCAGCTATTTGCCCGATATACTTCACCTGATCTCCAGATATTACCATTGAACCTGCAAAAACCGGCGCAGAGGCAATCAAAGCGCCGAAGAGAACCAACGCCGCGATCATGGCCAGTTTTTTATATGTTGAATCTTTGATCATTGGACTAATCTCCTTCGTTTTCATACCGTCACTAAGGGTGAAATAGGAGGGAAAAAGCGGGAGACGCGCCGGCCCAACCAGCGAGTCTTCTTACATAGCGATCTATGTTGAGACATACCTTGATTCCCTTGATTCCCTTCTGCCCTAGAACAAACCCTAGCCACGATAAACTCGCTTACCCTAGATGCAAGGCCCCATCTATACCGATCTTCATTGTAGCAGGGATTGACAGCGCTGTCAAGTTCAAGTTCCGGACCCGCATGTCTCGCTCGGCCAGTGTTTTCAAGTCTTGGAGGCTTCCCCCTCGACGGCAAAACGAGCGCTGTTACACGTTCCCGCTGCGTCTGGAACGGGCCGGACAAGCGGCGAAACGCGCCAATTGCAGGCGTAGCATGGTGGTAATGCGCCAGCCTTCCAAGCTGGTGAGGAGGGTTCGATTCCCATCGCCCCGCTCCAGCCTTCGCTCGGAGCACTGCGCAGAGCGAAGGTTGATCTCCCGAGCTACGGCTCGGCACGCCAGTTTCCGCGCGGAGCGTGGAGAGGTACCGAAGTGGCCAAACGGGGCAGACTGTAAATCTGCTGGTTTATGCCTTCAGTGGTTCGAATCCATCCCTCTCCACCATCATCTATTATTATTGCTCGGGCGTCGCGGGAAGAGCCATTCTAGCCGCTAGACCTGAGGACCGCGGCACGGGGTCTTCTGCGCGAGCAGGTTGTTGAAAAACGAGCCAGACTGGGACAGGTTGAACTGATGAATTTAGGAGGATGGCGTCGCGAGCCCCGTCGGACAGGTCGTTCTCTGAGTTTGTCTCGGCGGGGCTGGGGACAACTGCGGCAAATGCACTTGTTCATTTCGGCAGCACGCCCCGCTGGCCTGCGAGAGCGGCGATGAACGGCAGCGCCTGGGGTTTACGCCAAGCCCATCGAATTGACTTCTGGCCGTGTGCGGTGGCGTTCGCAAACAGGTCGACTTGTGACTTTGTCTTGGCGCGTACTGGGTACGGTTTCAGAGGATGCCGCTTGGGCGCTGACTTGTGATTCTAGCAAGAGCGCTTCGGTGAGAATTTCCTGACCGAACAAGTTCAGCGATCAACCACGCTCATTGAACCGGAGCTACCGACAAGGTTGCCTGTGCCTTCGCGCGCACCTGCTCAGACGGATCGGAGGCCGCCGTTCGTTGCAGCAACGCCACGGCCTGATCGTTGTGCACTTGCGCCACCGCCGTCACAGCGTTTTCCCGAAT
>Ga0208457_1000240_pt1 | contig 64401 bp, 62 predicted proteins | sample June2015DPH_10_1_FD_185513 | JGI IMG/M metagenome (GOLD analysis project Ga0208457, IMG submission 185513) | Peatland microbial communities from SPRUCE experiment site at the Marcell Experimental Forest, Minnesota, USA - June2015DPH_10_150... | ecosystem: Environmental > Terrestrial > Soil >... | reverse complement strand
GCGTAGAGCCTACGGCTTCCGCTCCTTCCAGAACTACCGCCTCCGCGTCATCGCCCAGTGCGGCTAACCCTCCACTCACCAACCCAACCCTCAACCGTGCCCCCTCCCCAATCTTTGGTGTAGACCCCAATCTTTGGTGTAGACCCCAATCCCAGCGGGCGAAGGCCTTGGGGCATGCCATCCGAAGCTCCAGCGGAGCGCAGGATGGCGGGATGGACGAGACTCGAACTCGCGACCTTCTGCGTGACAGGCAGACGCTCTAACCAGCTGAGCTACCACCCCGTGCCGGGAAGGAGGGCGAACGTAGAACGCGAGGTAGGCAAGTCAAGTGCGGTTTGTGCCGCGCCCACCGGCGGTTCACGGCCGGCGTTATTCGTTGATGCCGCGCGCCTCCGCCTGGGTTTCGTCTCCGTCGCCGTCGATGAATATCACCATCGGGCGGCAGCAGATTTCGCAGTCATAATCGAGCTCCGCCGGCAGTTCCTCCAGCGGTGGAGCCACGACTTCAAAGCTTTGAAAGCACGACGGGCAGGTGACGTTGACGAAGCGGGGTGGCATGGGATTTTCCCTTGTCGATGCGGGGAGGCACGGTTATCCCGTCAGCCACAGCTTTCAAGCGGTGGTAGCTCAGCCGGACAGAGCAACGGTTTTCTAATTTGAAAAGGCTCACTTTCTCGGAATGGCCTCGGCTGTCCGCAAGTATCAAGTAGGGCTTCTCCAGCTGCTTCCGCATTTCGAACACTATCCCCGCCTGTCGCCAAACAGCCCGAATTTCGGCACCGGGTTACAAAGATGGGTTACATTTTTCCAACACCCGCACTCACCATCACCGGTGAAGCGCAGCGGAACCGGCGTAGTGGTACGGCCCGTTTTCGGCAGATTGGGCCTCATCCTTCTCGCTTGGCTATGCCGATGCTGCTGCGGGCACGACCTTGTGAAACACGAGAAAATGCGCGAGGCACAGCCGAAAATATTCGTCGGGATAACAGACGGCATCTCTCTCTTCGCCGTTCTGGTAGGGTTCCCACAACGCCCATTGGCTATCTTCACGAAATCCGCGAAACAACCGACAATGGAAAAGCGGGTGGGTAGTGCCGTCTTCGGAGACTTCGCGGTCGGTAGTCACAATGATTCCTGAACAGTCCTTGCTGGCGATCTCTCTGATTTTGCTCAGGTCCGTTCTGGTGTCGGCGTGCGTGCAAATCTCCAATTCGCGAGCGATATCAATCAAAGTCGACGTGATGGTTCCACCTATTTGCTCGCCCCAGAGTTTCCCATACTTCGGCAAGAACCTCGCGAGAAAAGCGGCTTTAGTGATGGGTCGACCGTGCAGCTCCGACAACTTGATGAGGCAGCGACAGCCGCACCCATACGTATTGAACAATCGCTCTTGCTGGTCAGTCATGATCTTACTTTTCCCAACGTCCAGCTCAGGCACAGCCGCGGGAGCGGGACGTGGCCTGCAATGATGATGTTCGAGTCTCCATAATCGGTCAACTGCCCGGCGCGGCGGCTCTTGCCTGGAGCGCCTTGTTCGGCGTCCTCTACTTGAATAAACGGAAAACAAGTCTAAAAGCACCGAGTATCATGATGGCTGCAATCGAACTCAAAACGGAAACGACGACCATCATGAAAACACGAACGACCCACATCAATCCAGCGTGGCCGGCGTATGTGTCTTTGAAATATCCTTCTGGTTCCTGTCCTTCTTTGTGCACAACCCAGAGAATGTAAGGGGTGCCAGTGAGCGGCAGGAAAAGGACATAGAGGGTCTTGGCAAAGCCGACCATTTTTGAACTGATCAACACAAGCCAAAAGACCATAGCCAGGAGAACGCACGCCACGTAGATAAGTGTCGGTACGTTTTGTCTTCCTTTCATTTAGATTCCCTGTCTTGCCGAACGTCAAAGACCTGCAGCGCCGGCTTGTTAGCCTTCCTTTCAAGTGATCGCTCGTAGTCGGTCAGGATTCGCCTTATGTCTATTCCTCTCCACGGAATCTTTTCTTCGATTTCGTAAAGGAGGCGAAATAACTCCCGCTTCTCTTCGAATCCGAAACCATGATCTACGCGAGTTGCAGCGCCGTCGTGTACCCAATACCGGCATCCGCATTTCGCTGCGAGGCGACACAAAAGGCGCTCGATGATAATCCCTGATGTGCCTGACTTCCACAACTCTTCGCCCGACTTTATATCTTCCAGCCGTGCGCGGGCCTGTGACATTGCCCCTTTTCGGAAGATGGAGAAATACTCCTGACGCCGCCAAAGAGAGCCCGAAGGATACCCTTTGAGCGATTTAGGCTTACTCAAAACCCACGCTTCAATCGTTGCCAATTTGCGCGCAGCTGAAGAGCACCGCCCGCACAGCTGATTTCTGTAAATCGGGCGCCGTTCAGTCCCGCAATTTTGGCAGCACATCTTCATGCCTTGGCTAACAGGTGATTATATGGCCGAGCGTGTACGCCCTTCATTCACATGGAGCAACCAATTAATAGGTTGTGAAAATCGGGGGGCAGATTTTTTTGACCATGCCAAGGCTGTAACCACGTTTTCGAATCTCGATCAAGGATCATGCCACCAGTCGGACAATCAAGATCGAGTTGATCGAAAAGGTTTGGCCGGGACGCTACCGGATTCGCCAAGACGGCAAGCAGCCGTCTCGCCACACAGAGGGAAACCTTTCGATGGTTTTGCCCAGTTGCGGCGCTGGGTAGTGAGACGAATCGGTAGGGCTGGCGGCAGGACAGTTATTGACCATAGATAACAAGGAAAAGACCGCTCACCTAAAACGGGTTCGGCTCGTGGTAATCCACCATCGGGAAATCGCTGAACTCCTCGGGCAGGAGCCCGTGCCAATCGATTTTGAACGTCTCAATCCGCCGCTTCGCCACTTCGCGCCGCACACGGCGAACCGTCTTTGGGTGCTTTCCTCGGCCCCAAAAGTCGAAGACCGCGACCCCTTGCAGCTTCGTGCCCTCGCGGGCGGCAACCGCCAAAATGTCGTAAAGCGTGGAATCCACTGGGAGAGACGCTGGCACGAACTCCGAGCACAGCCGGCGATACACACCGTAGCAGTCCTCAATCGTCAGAGTACGGAGCGTAATCTGGTCACGGTCGAAATCCCGGCATATCGCGTTACTCCTCAACTGCCATTCAACGCGTGTGACATGCCCCGGCCTGTGCTCCGATTCCTTCATTTTGTCGTAGATACGGCAGTGACGCTCTTTCCCGACGAAGTGCAACGACTCCCCCTCGTAATGGGATTTTCCACCCCGTATGCGTGGATGGCACGTCTCCTTGTGTGCCGCGATCATGTCCGCCGGCTCGATGAGGAATTGGCCTACCAAGTCGAGCCGTGTAAAGCGTGAACTGATCCCAAACATTGGTTCAGCAACCGAAAGCGCCGTTTCCAGCGCCTTGTTGATTGCTTGGTCTAACTGCTCCTGGGTGCGGATCATCAGGCCGTTGTTGCCCATCAGAATCCTGGGAAGAGACACCTCCATCCATCTCGTGTATTCTCGATCACCGCCAATCCGTAGCCCGCTTTCCTCGTGAGTCATCATCCGCCCGAGCTTTGGGATTACCTCTCCCTCACTTGCCGTGACCGTCCGCTGCGATTCGTTCACCATCCATCCTGGCGGTGGATGCAGTCGCCATTGCGCGAAGTAATCGACCCGGACCGTATCGACCATGACGGGATGGGTGGAACGATTTTGTTCCGTTAAGTGGGGTGCTACTTACACCCCACGGCGGCGGGGGCCGCCGGCTGCTGCCGCAGCCATGCGGCCTCCCGCTCGCCGTCCTGGGTGCTTGTGCAGTGCCTTACTTCGCGTGACCTTCAGGCGCACCTTGTACCGCCCAAACATCTCGGCGAGGATTTCGCCGATAAGTCTGGGCTCGGAATTCCGACGACGTGGCGCACCCGGTCTCGGCCTGCGACAAACTTTCGTCCCATTTTCGGCCTCGACCCTGTGCACCACTTCCACCCGCACCGTGAACAAGGGTTTGCTCATGGCGTGATCAGGCTGGAGGTGTCCCTGAGAAACCGCTCGATCTCCCAAACAGGGTAGAGCGGCCGACGAGTGGCCCGCGAAGGGCGCAGAAGACCGCGCTTGGTCAGCCGGTCAACGGTGATGATACTCACGCCCAGGACCTGCGCGGCCTCCCCTCGGGAGAGCGCCAGCTTGGGCTTTTGATTGCTGATGATTTCTGGAGGCATCTTGCCGCCAGAATATCAGCTCACGGGCAACGAATAAACCTACACGCCCCTTGCCGGCTGTAGGAATTTGTTGGCACGCGGCCTGCCAACGCGCCCCTTGAACACGCCGAGCTCCGTGCAAATCTTCTCCACCAGCTTCGGCGTAAACTTCAGGTCCGTGTATTCACCTAGGCTGTTGAACATTTCTTTTGTCGTGCCCGCGAATCTCAGGTGCGGCCAGAAGTACCAGAGAAGTACGTAAAGCTGGGCGGTGGCGCTTCTCCCTTTCGTGAACTCTCTGTCAGCAGTCAGCAGCGCAGTAGTTCCTTTTTGATAGTTGGCAGCATTCTCCTGAAGCTGCTTCGTTCCCGCTGGCACCAGCTTCTTCTGCACCCTTTTTACTGCCCGGGCACTTCGCTTCAATGCCGGCTCCATACTCTTTTGCACGCCCTTGACGATTCGATCCAGGTACGGTGCGAATTCCTTGTCTTCAGTCCCCGCAGTTTTGAGCGGCTCAGGTAGGTCGACAAAAGAACCCATCTCTGAGCTAAACATGCCCATCAACTGCAAAAAATTCCCGTAGCTCGCGTTTCCCGGCTTCTTCGGATCGCGGCTATAGATTGGCGCGAACGAAGTCTGATTGACCCGGAGAATCGCCTGACGGACCCATTCCGGCGGTCGTGTTTGATTCTTAGGCAGTGCCTTTCCATCCGTTGCCCACGCATATTCAGCACCAAATGTCGGGATGCGCCCAAGAACGAACGCCAGCACTGCTTCCATCCGTCTTTTCTTCCTCTCCGCATCAGTCAGTTTGCGCGCCATGGGCTGAAAAAGTCATGCGTTTTGCCATTTCGAAAGAGTGCGTGTCGCGTAGGTGACCATAGGTTTTAGCCACCAGCAACCCGCCATCCTTGTGACCAACCCAGCCCGCGATCACTTTGAAGTCAACACCGGCCTCGATGGCGTTGCTGACAAAATAGTGACGCAGCGAGTGATGGGTGAAATGGGGGAGCCCGAGGCGTTGACAGGCGCTGGCCATCGACCGCTTGGCGCTTTCGATTTTGGCTATCTTGTTCCCTGGCTCGGCTGGCACTTGGGCCTTCAGTCGTTCCAAGAATTGCTGCAGTGCGGGGAACAGCGGAACCGTCCGCACTTCATGGTTCTTTGTACCGGCCTCACCACCGGTGACGACGAATTGCTGCCGCTCAAAGTACACGTCTCGCCATCGAATCGAAGTAGCCTCGGCCAGTCGCATTCCAGAATAGGCGAGAAGCTCCACCAGATCGGCGGCGGGGCCGCTTCGGCTGTCCTGGTGGCGCATATCTTCGACAAGCGGGCGGAATTGCGCCTTGGAAGGGATGAGGATCTGCGGCTTACCCAGCTTGCGCCGTTTCAGCACGCGGGCCGGATTGTCCAAGATGATCCCTTCGCGCACAGCATACTCCAGAATAGCGCGTAGGGTTTCCATTTCATTGTTGTAAGTCGACGCCGATATTCCCGCACCACGCCTCGCCGACCATTCGTCGCAATTCTTCGTCGTTATATTGCGGACGGGGAGCTTGCCGAAGGTGGCGGAAAGCTGGCGGATGCTGGTTTCCCGGCGCTCGGCGGACCTCAGCTTGAGGTTGCCCTTGATGCTTTGAAACCACGCTTTAGCCGCCTCTTCGAAGGTCACCTTCCCGAGGCTCTTCTTCTGTTCGAGGCGGCCCACCTTCTGGCGAAATTCGGCCAACTGGCGCTCGGCCAGCTTCCGGTCAATGGTGCGCAGGGAGCGGCGATACTGCTTGCCCGCCCTTTTCACCAAAGCATAGTAAACCAGTGATGACGTGTGACGGTAAAGGCACTCCGCGACCTTTTGGAACGGTGATTCAAGCGTCGGTTCTGACTCATTCGAACTGGTTTTGGGCACGCCAAAAATCTAGGGTGACAAAAACGGGTTACAAGCATAAAGTAACCCCTGCCTTTATATCACTTAAGTCATTGTGGTAGAATAACGCGGTGGTAGCTCAGCCGGACAGAGCAACGGTTTTCTAAACCGTAGGTCGCGGGTTCGAGTCCCGCCCACCGCGCCATGCATCGGGTTTGCGCAGGCGCGAGGCAGGCGCAGGATTGGCTTGGCGCGCCCGCGCCTTTGCGCGACAAGAGGGATGCCTTGAGCACCACCGCTGACAACCCTGATCCCGGCCCCGATCGGATCCACGACATCGCGGGCTGGCGCCGGCTCGTGATCTGGCCGTTGGGTCTGCTGGTGCGCCTCTGGGGCCGAACCCTGCGCTTCGAGGTAACGCCCGATGACCTGCGCAATATCACCAAGCGCGACGAGCCGGTCGCCATCATCCTCTGGCACAACCGGCTGTTCCTGGCGGCGGAAATCGTCCGTCGTTTCCGGCAGGGCCGGCCCGTTTACTCCCTGGTCAGCGCCAGCCAGGATGGCGCCTGGCTCGATGCTTTCTTCTCCATGGTGGGCATGCGCACCGTGCGTGGCTCCAGCCATAAGCTGGGACGTGAAGCCGTGATGGCGCTGATCGCCAAACTGCGTGCGGGTTACGACATCGGCATTACCCCCGACGGCCCGACCGGTCCGAGGTATGACTTCAAGGCCGGCGCGTTCGTCGTGGCCCGACGGGCGGGAACGCCCGCACTGCTGATCGGCGGGCGTTTCACCTCGGCATGGCGGCTCAAGAGCTGGGATGGCTTTTACCTGCCCAGACCCTTTTCCCGCGTGCAACTGGTCTGTACCCACGTATCGGCGGCCGAGCTCCGCGCCCCGACCATGACCGGGGCGAGCCTCCGGGATCGCCTGCTGGCGATCAACCCGGATTAAAGCCCGCCGCGCCCGAAGGCACGGCGGGTGCCCGGCCCGTCAGAAGACGGGCACAAAGGTGGCGCTGCCACCAGGTTCGACGATGTAGTCGTTGCCGACGCACCAGGTGATGTCATTCAGCAGGAATTTGCAGACGACGGGCACGGTGGCATCGCTGATGGTGATGATCCACTGATCATCGGCGATGCAATCCATGACGATGCCTTTGTCCCAGCTCAGGCCGGGGCCCTCGCCGCGGACATAGAGCGCATTGCCGAAACCTACGTCGATCTGGGCCGTAATGATGGTGCGCGTGGTCTTGACCGCGGGCTTCTTGGCGGGCGCCTTGCGAGCCGGCTTGGCGGCGGGCGCGGCTTTGGCGACCTTGGTGTTCTTGGTTGTGGTTTTCTTCATTGGTTAACCTTGGTTTTCTATTTGATATGATTGTTCCGAGCTATCCGGGCGATGCTTGAATCGCCGGAAGGTCTGGCAATAGCAAATTGGAGACCAACTTGACAGCCGGGAAATATCGCGGTGACGGAGATAAGGCGGCATACTGCGAAAAAAGAGATTTACTCGCCATGACGCATCGCCCTAAATGCGGCCCTTCTTGGCCGGGGCAGTAGCTCAGTTGATAGAGCGCCTCGTTCGCAACGAGGAGGTCGCCGGTTTGAGTCCGGTCTGCTCCACCAAATAAAATAGGACTCGAACGGCCGCCCCTAGTGGCTAAGGGCTAAACGGTTAGGCGACCGAGCTGCTTAGCGACTGGTGCCAGCCGAGGGACCCAAGCCCCTTCTGCTGAATAGTGTGTTTAGCACCGCGCCAAATCCTGGACCGTCACGCCAAGCTGGCCGAACGTTGGAGGCGCAAAGTCGCTCAGGGTCCCCGGCAACACCTGAACCTCCACGTTCTGTGGGCTATCCCGCCGGGCCGTTGGCCATCTGACCTGGTTCAGCAAATCCGTCCTCGACATGCTTGCCCCATAGGCTCCAATTGCCTCTCGCTCCTTTTCACGTGCGGACGAGATTCCTTCTCCCCTTGTTGTATCTGTACCCGTTGGGGCTTCTGGCCCAGCCGGCGCCTCCGATGCGTGTCATTGACGCGGACGTCTCCAAAGTCCGGGGCCCGATGAGCCGCATGTACAACTTTTGCGTGGGGGCCGGGCGCGCCAACGAGGGATTGCGGGCGGATTGGCAGCGGCAGCTCCGCCAAGCACACGCCGAATGCGGGTTCCGCTATATCCGTTTCCACGGCCTCTTTTGCGATGACATGGGTGCCTACCAAGAGGACAGGCAAGGCCACCCCATCTACAATTGGCAGTATATCGATGAACTGTTCGATTACCTTGAGAGCATCGGCATGAAACCGTTCGTGGAGCTCAGCTTCATGCCGAGCGCCCTCGCCAGCGGCCCGCAGACCATCTTTTGGTACAAGGCAAATGTCACTCCGCCCAAGGATTATGCCAGATGGGGGGCGTTTATCACCGCCTTCGTCCGCCATGTGACCGAGCGTTACGGAGCGCCGGAGGTGCGCACCTGGTACTTTGAGGTCTGGAACGAACCCAATCTCACCGGCTTCTGGATGGGGACGACCGGGGGCAAGAGCGAAGCAGAGTTCGTCCCCATCGCCAGGGCCGAATACTTCAAGCTCTATGAAACCACCGCGCGTGCGGTGAAATCGGTGGACGCGGCGTATCGCGTGGGCGGTCCCGCCACCGCGGGCAGTGGGTGGATCGACGAAACCCTGGCCTATTGTGCCGCGAAGGGGTTGCCCTTGGATTTCGTGAGCACGCACAGCTACGCGACCATGAGCGGCTATCTCGATGAGAATGGCAACGCGGGCACCGTGTTCTCTCCCGATCGCAATGCCATCACGGGCGAGGTGAAGAGCGTCCGGGCCAAGATGAATCATTCGGCCTTTGCCAAGGCGGAACTGCATTACACCGAGTGGAGCAGCTCTTACACCCCCTTCGATCCGATCCACGACAGCTATCACAGCGCGGCTTTCATCCTGGATAAGATCCGCAACGTTGGCGACTCCGCCACGTCGATGTCCTATTGGACCTTCACCGACATCTTTGAGGAGGCCGGCCCTCGCACGACGCCGCTCCATGGGGGATTCGGGCTGCTCAGCTACCAGGATCTGCCGAAGCCATCCTGTTTTGCCTTCAAGTTCCTCAACCAACTCGGGGACCTTGAGCTGAGTTGTTCCGATCCCGCCGCATTTGTCTGCCGTGACAAGACCGGCGCGGTACAGGCGTTGTTCTGGGACTTCACCATCACCCACCCCGGCCCCTCGGTCATTGACCAGGAGTATTACCGGGCGGACCACCCCTCCAAACCGATGGGGTTTGCCGAGCTGATGCTCTCCGGTTTGGCCGAGGGAACCTACCGTTTGCTCGCCTACAAGGTCGGATATCGGGCGAACGACCTACAGACCGCCTGGCGCGATCTTGGTTCGCCTTCGCAGCTCACGCGGGCCCAGGTCGAGATGCTGCGCCAAGCTTGTTCCGGAGCACCCTGCCTCGACGAAAGAGTCGAGATGCGAGCCGGGGCCCCTTTCTCCCGTCGCTTCGATATGCGCGAGAATGATGTCTGGCTGGTGGAGCTTCGCCCTTTCTGAATAACTACCGGACCATGCTCGGGTTCGCTGCCGTACGCGCTAGGACGACGCAGTTTCCGGCTCAAAACTCACTCCCAGAGGAGGACTGCTAAACAGCGGGGAAGCGTCGCATCTACCGGATGTGGTGAATTCCACACCGGTCTTGTCTAGCAGCGCCGCGAAGCGGGAGTTTAGCACCCGAGATCTCCGTTCGCAGAAATTGTTTAGCGGGTCACGGTTTGTGCTATTCGCACGAGTGCTCCACCAATGACTCCATGCACCGGGGCGGAGACGTTGACACGCCTTCCCGCCTGCGTCTACCCGGGCAAGCCCCTCGTTGCGGGCACGTTCCGTGTCAGCATCCATCGGGAACCTAGCCAGCCTGACCAAGGCCCACCGGCCCGCCCGCATGACTCATTCCCTAACACTAAAAGCGATAGGCACCGACATGCGGGTGTTGACCGCATGGCCGTTTCTTCGCCCCGGGCGGAACTTCCATTTGCTGACGGCCTGCACGGCCGGCACTTCGAACTCACGATGGGTCGAATTCACGACGTAGGCGTCGCGCACGTCACCATTGACATCCACAATAAAACCGACGTTGACCTCGCCCCTGATGCCGTTCCGGCTCATTTCATAGGGGTAAGTCGGCTCTTGCTGGATGCGTGCCACGGGAATCTGGTTGACTTGGGAAATGTCGAAAACTTGGCCGAGATTATGTCCGAAGCCAGCCGAGCGGCCAGGCGGAATGGTCACCATACCCTTGACGGGCTCGATGCCGGGCGGCAGGGGCGGGGCGATCGGTTGCACAAAGCCGCCGGTGTCCCTAATGATGATGGGAACGTCTGGCAGAGAGGGAGGAGCCTTGGTCACATGGACAGCAACGTCCTCCTCTGGAGGCAGATCTTCCGTCTTCTCGGTCTCAGGCGGCTCCGGCGAAAGGGGAGGCATGTCAATCCGAATGGTGTCATCAGGGATAGATTTCACCCTCTGCGGATGTCCGTTGAAACCCAGAAGGAGGCTCGTGATCAGCGAAGCCGAGGCCACAGCACCGATGAGCAATGGAACCGAAGCTTTCATATCCTGGATAACGCAGCAGGTGGTGCTTTCTTAGGCCGATAATCAGAGTGTATCTTTAAACCGCAAACAGCCTCCTGAATGAACTTCTAACTGCAGCGGCACGTAGCGCGGTGTTTTAACCCGCGCTTATCCCCCCAGCGCAGGCTGAAGCGCTGCGCTACGCCTGCCAGCCTCCCAACTTCGCTGTACAGGACAGTTTGAAAACACGCCTTAACGGCGACCTGCGTCGAGGCGCCGGGGAGCGCAGGTCGGTGCGTGATGGCCCGAGCGGAGCCAATCGCGTGATGACGAGCGCATTGGGCCGCACTGTGAAGCAGGGCCGGAAACCCTGCCAGCCTCCCCGGCGTCATTCCATCTCCAGCATTACAATCAACCTCTCCCAGTCATGAAATTATTCCGATTGATTGCCACGGCCTTTGCCGCCGTTTGCCTCACCAGCGTTCTCGCCTTTGCCGGGGATCCCACCGGCACTTGGAAATGGTCCGTGACGGGCCGTGACGGTCAGCCCAGGGAAGTCACGCTCAAGCTCGAGCTTAAGGATGGCCAGCTTACCGGCAGCATGAGCGGCTTCCGGGGCGATACTCCCATCAGCGACGCTTCGTTCAAGGACGACCAGATTGCGTTTTCCGTCGTGCGCGAGTTCAACGGCAACAAGTTCGAAACCAAGTATCAGGGCAAACTCGACGGCGACACTCTCACAGGCTCCTCCGAGGGAGCCGGCCGCGACGGCCAGGTCATGAAGCGGGAATGGACGGCCACGCGCGCCAAATAAGCCGGGCGTCTTTGCCCTGATTCCCAGCACCGCCCATTGGCTTCAGTTTACCACGAACCGCATGCCTCGGCGTGCGGTTTTTCTTTGGGCATCGCCGCCGGCACCAGCCGGCCGGCCAGGCGCTAGGACGCCTCGCCCACGAAACGGGCGAAAACCATCTTGCCGCCGGCCGAGGGCAGCACGCTGGTGATCTCGGCCGTCACGCGCCGGCCCACATAGGAGCGCGCGGCGTTGACGACCACCATCGAGCCGTCATCAAAGAAACCCACGGCCTGCCCCTCCTCCTTGCCGAGCTTGATCAGGTTGACCTCGATGGTGTCGCCGACGCTGAGTTCCTGCCGCAGTGCCGCCGCCAGGTGGTTGAGATTAAGCCACGGCACGCCGTGGAATTCGGCCATCTTCGCCAGGTTGTAGTCGGTGGTGAGCAGCTTGGCGCGCATCGATTGCGCGAGGAAGACGAGCTTGGCGTCCACGTCCTGCCGCTTGCTGACCTCGCTCTCGTGAATGCGCAGGTCGAGGTTCTTGATCCGGCGCAGGTCGTTGAGCACTTCCAAGCCGCGCCGGCCACGCGCCTGCCGCAGCGGATCCGCCGAATCGGCCACGTGCTGCAGCTCCGTCAGCACAAAGCGGGGGATGACCAGCGCCGCGTTGATGAAGCCTGCCTCACAAACCTTGGCCACGCGCCCGTCAATGAGGGCGCTCGTATCGACCACGACCAGCGGGACGTCCACATCGTGGGGCACAAAACGCACGTAGGGAATGACCAGATTGAATTCGTCCTTGCCCCGCAACGCGATGACTGCGCCGAGGTAGGAGCAGATCAGGAACAGCGCCAGCCGGAAAAGATACACCGCCTGCGGGTCGCCGTACTCGAAGAGGGGCGAACTGGAAATGATGAACGCAACCACCGCCCCCACCGCCAGGCCAAAGGTAATCGCCGAAAGCCCCCGCAATGAAAACCCCTTCAGCATGATGTCCACCAGGACCACCAGCACGCCGATGAGCAGGCCGATGATGGTGGCGCGCAAACGGTAATCATCCCACTCCTGGATCGTGTAGCACACCAGCCAGCCCCCGGCGGCGCAGAGCACGATGAATACCAGGCGGATGGGCAGCAGGGTTTTGTTCATGTTCGGAGCGAAGACCGCCAGGGTGTCATCGTTTGAACCACAGGAGCACAAACGGGAGGAGAATGCCCACCGCCATCAAGGCATAGAGGAGTATCATCACCCGTCGGGCTTTGGATTTTTCCGCCGGATCTCCGTTCATAAATTTATACGACTACACCGGCCGCGACATGACAATGCAATATTGGCTTGCGCCGCCCGCCGCCGGGCGGCCCGCGACGGGCTCGACAATCCCGGGGCCGGGGCTTTTGTGGAAGGCGTGTTCGAGCAACTCACCATCCTGGCTCCTGGTTTGCTCGGCGGCTCGGTGGCCAAAGCCGCGCGCCATCGTGCTCTTACGCGCCGCATCGTGCTCTGGTCGCGCCGGTCTGAGAACCGCGTGCGGCTGCGCACCCAGTCCTGGTGTGACGAGGTGCGGGACACACCGGAGGAGGCGGTGCGCGGCGCGGGCCTCGTCGTGCTCGCGGCGCCGGTCGACAAGATCATCACGCTGGCGCAGACGGTCGGCCCGTGTCTCGGCGCGGGCGCGCTCGTCACCGACGTGGGCAGCGTGAAGGGCGAAATCACGCGCCTCTGCCATGCGGCGATGCCGCCGGGAGTCCACTTTGTGGGCGCGCACCCCATGGCCGGTTCGGAAAAAACCGGCTGGGAGCACGCCACCGAAACCCTTTTTGAGCAGCGCACCTGCTTCGTCACGCCCCGGCGCGAGACCGACGCGGGCGCCCTCGACGCCGTGGTGCGCTTCTGGCACGAACTCGGCGCGGAGGTGACGACGCTCGATCCTGACGCGCATGACGAGATCGTCGCCCACATCAGTCATCTGCCGCAGGTCGTCGCCACGAACCTGTGCCATTTTCTCGCCCAGAAGAACCCGGCGTGGCGCAACTTCGCCGGCGGCGGCCTGCGTGATACCACCCGCATCGGCGCGGGCGACCCGACCATGTGGGTCGAAATCCTCCAGCAAAACCGCGAGGAGGTGCTGCGGGCGCTGCGGCAGTTCCAGGACGAATTGCACACCTTCCAAACCGCGCTGGCCAACCGCGACTTCGTCGAAATCCGCGCCCGCCTCGAAAAGGGCAAGGCGTACCGGGATCAATTCCGACCGCTGCCGTGAGCATTTGTGATTGGTGACTGCTTACCGCTTATCCGGTAATGGCCGGCGACCCGCAGCAATGACCCCCGAAGCGACCCTCGACCAACCATGAGCAGCTTGCCGGCACTTCTACCCATCACCCCCTTCACGCGCCCGGTACGCGGGGAGGTGTCACTGCCCGGATCAAAAAGTCTGACCAACCGGGCCCTGCTGCTCGCCGCGCTGTGCGACGGACCGGTCACCCTCACCCGCGCGCTTTTCAGCGAGGACACGGCGCTGATGGTCACGGCACTGCAGATGCTGGGCTTTCACGTGGCGCTGGTCGATGACGCTCATGCCATCCGCGTCACCGGGCAGGGGGGAAAGATTCCGGCGCCATCGGCGAAACTTTTCGTCGGCAACGCCGGCACCGTCGCGCGCTTCCTGACTGCGCTGTGCGCCGCGGCGCCGCGCGGCGTCTACCGGATCGACGGCGTGCCGCCGATGCGCAAGCGCCCGATGCGCGGCCTGCTCGAGGCCCTGCGCTCCCTCGGCGCCGATATCCGCTGCCTCAGCCAGGAGGGTTTCCTCCCGATCGAAATCGATGCGCGCGGTCTGCGGGGCGGCGCCGTGCGCATCGATGCCAGCGAGAGCAGCCAGATGCTCTCCGCCCTGCTCATGGTCGCTCCGTTCGCCCAGGCGCCGCTGGAAGTGACGCTGGCCGGTCGCGTGCGCTGGCCGTTTGTCGAGATGACCGCCCGGCTGATGGACCATTTTCACCAGAATCCGATCACCCGGGTGGGTGAAACGGTTTTCCGGATCGACCAGGGAACCGCCTACCATCTGCCCGCGGGAACTTACGCCATTGAACCCGACGCGACCGCCGCCAGCTACTTCCTCTCCCTGCCCCTCGTCAGTGGCGGAAGGCTCGTGCTGCCCGGCCTGCGCGGTCCGGGTGCCGGCCTGCAGGGGGATACGCGGTTTATTCCCGTCCTGCACGCCGCCGGACTGTCGATCGAGAGCATCGACGGCGGGCTGGTGGCGGCATTCGATCGCGGCACGGCACCCCGGGGCGTCGATCAAAACTTTAGTGAATTCTCCGACACCTTTCTCACCCTCGCCGCGCTGGCGCCGCTGCTCGCCGGCCCGACGCGCATCACCGGCATCGCCCACACGCGCCGGCAGGAGACCGACCGGGTGGCGGGAGCGGCGCGCGAATTGCGCCGGCTCGGCCAGGAGGTGGTCGAGACGGAGGACGCGCTTGCCGTCACCCCGCGCCCGCTCACCCCGGACGTCGATATCGAGACCTATGGCGACCATCGTTTTGCGATGAGCTTCGCCATCCTCGGCTGCCATAACCTCCGCGGCAACGGCCGGCCGTGGCTCCGCATCCGCAACCCCGGCTGCTGCGCCAAGACCTTCCCAAATTTCTTTGAGATTCTCGGGCAAGTCTGGGAAAACTCGCATTCCCTCCCGTGAGCCCAAAGGACTTCATCATTGTCGCCATCGACGGCGGCGCCGCCTCGGGCAAATCGTCCACGGCGTGCGCGCTCAGCGAACGGTTTCGTCTGCTGCACGTCGACACCGGCTCGTTCTACCGGGCGGTGACGGCCGAGCTGCTCGGCCGCGGCGTGAGCCACGCCGATCTGCCGGCGGTATGCGCGGCGCTCGCCGCGCTGAAGCTCGGCACCCGCGTCACCGGCCGCCGCGCCGAGATGGAGATCGACGGACGCGTGGCGGGCGAGGAAATCCGCAGCAAGGCCGTGAACGAAAATGTGTCGCTCTTCTCCGCGATACCCGAGCTGCGGCAGTGGCTCCTCCCCTACCAGCGCAGCCAGGTCGGCGTGGCGCACCGCCACGGGTTCCGCGGGCTCGTGATGGAGGGGCGCGACATCGGCTCGGTGATCTTTCCCAACGCGGACTTCCGCTTCTACCTGCGCGCCGATCCGTCCGAACGCGTCCGCCGCCGCGTGGCGCAGGGCCAGCAGGACACCATTCACGAGCGCGACCGGCTGGACTCGTCGCGCAAGACTTCGCCCCTCACCTGCCCGCCCGACGCCGTCGCCATCGACAGCACGCGCCTCACGCTGGAGGAGGTCGTCGCGTCCATGGCCGCGCCCATCGCCGCCCGTCTCGCCGCACCATGAGCTTCCCCAAGGTCAGGATGGACGCCCTTTACGACATCTGCCACTATGCCGTGGAAACGATTTACTACATCCACTTCCCCGGGGAGGTGTCCGGCGTCGAGAACATCCCCTGCCAGGGAGGCTGCATCATTGCCGCCAATCATGCCAGCGCGCTCGATCCGCCGATCATCGGCTGCCACGTACCGCGGCAGATGTGTGCCTTTGCCCGCAAGACGCTCTGGAAGGGCGGCGTCGTGAACTGGTGGCTGGATGCCGTCGGGGTTATTCCCGTGGACCGGGACTCCGGCTCGGACGTCAGCGCCATTCGGCGTGTCTTGCATGCCCTCCGGGAGGACAAGGGAATCATCCTGTTTCCAGAGGGCACGCGCACGCCGACGGGCCAATTGCAGCGGCCCAAGGCCGGCGTGGGACTGCTGGCCTGCCGCACGGGTGTACCGGTGGTGCCGGCGCGCATTTTCGGCTCGTTCGAGGCCTTCGGCCGCCACGGACCGCTGCGGCTCGGCACGCCGGTCTCGGTGGTGTTTGGCCGGCCGCTGCTACCCGGTGATTACGACAACCTGGCGGACGGCAAGGAGCGGTACCAGCATGCCTCAGAACGCATCATGGCCGCCATCGCCGCGCTGGAACTGCCGCGGCCGAAGGTCATCTGAACGTCAGCTGCGCGCCGTGCCGGCGGCGAGATCGGCCGCGACCGCGCGCAGGCGCGTGACGATGCGCCCGGTGTCGCCGAGGTTTTCCTTGATGCAGTTGACCAGCGCGCTGCCAACCACGACACCGTCGGCCCAGCGCGCCACCTGGCTGACCTGGTCGCGGCGCGAAAGGCCGAAGCCCACGACCACGGGCAGTGCCGTGTGCGCCTTGATGCGCGCAACGGCCTCGGGAATGCCGACGGCCATCTCGTCACGCATGCCGGTGACGCCTTCGCGCGAAACATAGTAGACGAAGCCGGTCGCCGCGGCGGTGATCTTCGGGAGACGGCGGTCGGAGGTGGTCGGCGCCACGATGAAGACAGTCTTGAGGTCGTGTGCCCGGCTGGCGGCAAGCATGTCGCCGGCCTCCTCGGGCGGCAGATCGAGGGTGAGCATGCCGTCGACGCCGGCGGCCTTGGCGGCGTGTACATAGGCGTCGACGCCGTTGGCGAAGACAAGGTTGTAGTAGGTGTAGAAGACGATCGGCGTGTCCGGATGGCCGGCGCGCAGGGCGCGCACCAGTTCGAAGACGCGGGCGGACGTCATGCCAGCCTCGAGGGCGCGCTGCGCGGCGAGCTGGTTGGTGAGGCCGTCGGCCAGCGGATCGGAGAACGGCACGCCCAGCTCGAGGAGGTCGACGCCGCTTGCGAGCACCGCGCGGCAGGCGGCGAGCGAAGTGTCGAAGTCGGGATCGCCGGCGCACAAATAAGCCACAAAGGCGGCCCGGTGTTGGGCGCGGGCGCGGGCAAAGGCCTGGGCGATGCGGTCCATCGGGGGAAAAGTCGAAAGTCGAGGGTCGAAGGTCGAGTGCAAAGTGGCGGGCGCCTCCGCGATGCCGCCCGCCATCACCCCATGCGCCAGAGCGCCGGAGAAGATCCACCTTACTTCAGCGTGAACTCCACCAGCACGGGCCGGTGGTCGGAAAGATTGCAGCGCACGACCTGGCAGTGGAGCGCGCGGCAGGTCGGCGGCAGAAAGATGAAATCGAGGGAGCGGCGCGGCCACGGCGAGGGGAATGTGCGCACCCCCTGCGGTGGATGCAGCGTGTAGCGGCCCTGCAGTGAAAAGTAGCGGAAGAGCGAGGCGGTGGCGTCGAGCCGGTGGGAAGGATTGTTAAGATCGCCGCAGAGGATGGGCGGCACCGCCCAGTGCGCGTGGCGGTGTTCGCGCTTGGCGTTGAGGTACTCCATGAGTTTCTCGATCTGCCGGAAGCGATGGACCCGCGAGCGGTAGTGCAGGTGGATATTGACCACGGGCAGCAGGCGGCCGCCGACGTCGATCTCGGCAAAAAGAAAGCCCTTTTCGCCGACTTTGCGCGTGCCGAAGTTGATGTTTTCCCAGGCGGCGATGCGATGGCGGGACAGGATGGCGTTGCCATAGTTGAGGTGATAGCCGCCGGCGCGGCGGTTGTTCACGCCGAACACGGCATGGGGAAAATCGGCGAACGCATTCAGGTAATCGAGATGGTCGAAGCTGCCGCTCCAGCGCGAGTTTTCATCGATCTCCTGCAAGGCCACAATGTCGGGCTCGAGCTCGTCGAACAGACGGGCGATTTTGCGGAGGTTGCGCTCGAAACGCCGCCGGCCGTGCAGTCCTTGGAACGGCGACAGCCCGCGGCCGTGCGCAATATTGAAGGTGACAATCCGAAAACGCTGCATCGCAGTTAGGGCAGCTTGGGGGAACGGCCGGCCAGGGGCAAGCCGGGCGGCTCCGGTGGAGTGGTACCGTTTGTCATTGCGAGGAGCTCTGCTGGCCAGCAGAACGAACCCGCGACACCCAGATCCACATAAGTTCTAACGGCGTTTGTGCGAACTTGTAATGGGCGTCTGGTTGCGCCCGCGTTTGGCGACTGAGTTGGACGGGGTTGTTTGGACTTATGCCAAACTGGATAGGGTGAAGACTTCACGCCGGCTCCGGCGTCTCAACACGGCACTGAAATCAACGGTGACCAGCGACCGGAGTTGAAACCCGAGGTTTCCCCGCAGCCGGAGTGCCAGTGGACGGCATCGAGTCAACCGGCTGGTTAGGTGACTTTACCATTTGTTCGTTTAACCGCGATCCGGATGGCCGGCAATGCCGCGCGGATCGCAACTTGGAAGAAGATGAAACATCCGATGCCTGCACCAACCATCACTCCGACCGTCTCTCCGACTGAACCATGGCCAAACTCACGACCGAGGGACGATCCTAGGCCGACACAGATCACACCTGCAATGAGTCCAAACCAGACGTTTTTCTGGCGGAACGTCCTGTAGTAACAAGCTCGCCAAATAACTCCTCTCTCTTTGCGGGGCAGTGACGCCAACTCCGGAACGGACGATAGGGTCCAATATATTTTCATGGGGCAAAGATCTTCCTCGCCTAACAGGGTAGTTATCCACCTGTGCGTCTACCCCGTCCCTTCGCGTGGTTCAACCGATTAGTAGGTTGTGAAAACGGCGGGAGCGTCGTTGGGACTTATGCCAACCTGAGTTGGGTGGAGATTCCTGACCGTTGCCGTCGTCTCAAACCAGCACACGACTCTCCGGGTTAGACTTTCCAACACATCAATAGAGCTACAACTACAATGAGCACTGTATTCAGTGCGAGCAAGGGCCATACTCTCGGCTTCATTCTATCTCGCCGGATCTCTTCGGGATATGGCTCCACGCGCGATGGCTTGTCTGGACCGTGATAAGTGACGTGAGTCTTGTGAACGTGCACCTCGACCTCTCTCGCTGGTAGAAAACGGCTGAGTAGGAGGAGAGCAGTCTCCACCGCGACTAAGATGAGTAACAGCCATTTCATCAGCTTCAGCCCAACAGTGTGGTTATACCGCATCGCGTCTACCCCGTCCCTTCGCATGATTCAACCGATTAGTGGCCTGTGAAAACGCCGGGGACGTTGTTTGAATGTATGCCAACCTGCGTTAGGTGGAGTGGAAGACTCCCACACCCTCACCGTCTCCGGCATTTCAGCACGACACTGAAATCAACAGTGACCCGTGCCGCTAGCCGGTGTCGGCTCTGCGGTTTGGTTAGGCAGGTTTGTGCTCTTCAAAACTGAAGTTCAAAGCATCTTCGTCCTGCAAACCGTAAATATTCTTGAGAAGGTCTCTCGTAAGCTCCGTGATCAACTGCGATTCTGGCGAGAGATGATAGCTCAAGCAACGCGTAGCATCGGGTATGTCGCCATTGCCAGCCAGATAATCATGAACGGTCAGATGTCCGCGATCAGCAAAAAACTTTCTGATGCCACTCTCCAGTTCCGGTCGCAAACGCCAATCGACGCAAATAGTGATTTCCGGAACTCCGCCTCTAAAACTAAGGAGGACCGCAGTCTGTTCATCGGGCGTTGCAATGATCAAAGAGGTGAAACGCGCGGTTGAATGGAGCAGCCTCGAGACGTAACTCTCGACCTGCCCAAGACCGGCAGTCGGAAAACTGTCAGGCGCCGGTATATCTTTTTCCGGCCCAAGCTGATTGCCGTGTTGGTCAAAACCGACGATTGTGTGCCTAACGTGTTTCATGCGCTTTCTTCTGCCTAACGACAAAAGCTCAGCCACGAGGGGCTGAATGACGTGAACCGCGAAGCAGAACTGACCACGCCATCCCGCGTTGGCTTCAGCGATTGGTTAGACGGCTGTAATCGAGCAAGCATGAGCCTAGAATATAAACGGCACAAGAGCCTTGGTGTGTGATTTATAACGCTGGTACACGTCAGGAAGATGTTTCATGAGCAAGGCTTCCTCCTTACGCAGTTTCCACCACGTTCCGAGAAAGCAGATGATCAACGATGTCAGGCCACTGATGGTGCCCACCACCACAGCCGTGCCAGCAATCATCATTAAAAAACCAGTGTATATCGGATGCCGCACAAACCGATAGGGCCCGCGCTGGATCAATTCGTGCCCTTCACGGAAGGTCACGGTGACGCTCCAATTGGTTCCCAACGACAATCGCGCCCAGATCGAAATCACAAGCCCTGTGAATATAATTATATCGCCCAAAAGACGGAGGGCCCATTCGTCCGGCAAAATGCGCGCATTGATGCCACGCCAAGGAATCTTTTCGGCTAGCAGCAAGTATGTCAGAGTCAGATAGGCAATTGTAGCCAGCTGCCCCCCCCAGTGTTGGCGTTCCTTTGTTGGTTTGACTGAGAAGGTCGAAACCAACCAGACGAGGACGAGCAGCCCCCAACAGACGCTCAGGAAATTTAGTTTCGTCATAAAAGCATCGTCGTGCGAAGCCGTCTAAAAGTGTGCTTATCCAACAGCCCGTCTACCCCGTCCCTTCGCGTGTTTCAACCGTTTATGCCAACCCGTATGCCAATCGTACTCAGGTCCGTGGGGATTCTCCTTCGCCTCACACCTGACCCCAAGAACCTGATTCCCCCTTCGTAACCGAAAATGGGGCGACCGCCGGGGATCGAACCCGCGACACCCAGATCCATTCTGCTGTCCAGCAGAATGGTCAAACACCGTTGGTGCTTTTCTCTAATCCGGTTCTAGTTGGGTCCGCGTTTGGCGACTTAGTGGGATGACGTTGTTTGGACTTATGCCAACCAGAGTTGCGTGGAAACTCCACACCGTCCCTGTCGTTTCAACACGACACTGAAACTTCATTTGAGGGGATGAGGGTCATGGGTCGGATGGGGAAGGGGTTTGTTCGAGGTTCCCCTTCGCTATTCACGCCTTCTCTATCCGGTCGGCGCTTCCTTTTCCGCCAAGAATTGGATCACCGGTCCATTTGTCGCCACCGGATCATCCAAGCGTACAGTAATCTTCGAGAAGCCGACCCGGTGAAAATACTCCAACATGTCATCCTTGGTTATCCAATAACTAAAATCCTCGATTCCACCTGAAAACACCGCTTGTTTGCCTCCGCGGTATGAACGATAGTGCAATGGGACTCGCAAGCCACGAAGCTCCACGGCCGAATCTCGTTCAGGCATAAAATGCCGCGCCTTCAGCCGATCTGATACGATAGAATCGTGATAATAGTGTGTGCTTACAAATACCTTGGACGTCACCTTACCTACTAGGTCAATCATTTGGAGGGGCTGTGTCTGGTGATACAGAACCCCGCTTGCCCAAACTAAGTCATAGGTGTCCTCGCATCTCTGCAGATATTGCTCGAAATCGCCGTACAAAAACCGCGCTTGGAGCCGTGTAATTTCCTTAACGAGCAAACACTTCAAAAAGTTGAGATTGTTAGACTCAATAGCGACTATGGACTTCGCTCCGAGTTTCTCCATCTGCCAAGTATTGTATGCTTCAAACGGTCCGAGTTCGAGAATCGATCGATTTCTGAGCCCATCAGGAATTACTGAGTGCACCCACTTAACACGGCCGTCGACGGTGAAATCAAAGTGGCGAACTAGTCCTCCCGTTTTTACTTGGTACTCATCCGGGAATTCTGAATACCAGATACCTCGGAGGATATCTGAAATCGCCTGGTTTGAAGGAGCCTCTCGACAAAAGATTGGCCTCAGGTCTCGTGGGTCCGCAGGACCGTTATCCCAAGCCCATATCTTGTCGACTATTGCTCTTGTAACGTCTGAATACCAGATGCCTCGGAGGATGTCTGAAATCGCCTGGTTTCGAGGAGCCTTTCTATACCAAGCCCGTATCCTGTCGACTATTGCTTTTGCAACGGTTGTAAGTCTCATGATGATAGTCCTAGCACCCGAGGCTGATCAGCAGCCCTAGTGTCAGCGGAGGTCGTCGAGTCTGCCGACTTGTTACCAGCACGAAGCACAGTGAGATGAATAGGGCCGGTAGTTTCATTCGCTAACAGCGTGGTTACCCAACAGCCCGTGTACGCCGTCCCTTCGCGTGGTTCAACCGTTTATGCCAACCCGTATGCCAATCGTGCTCAGGTCCGTGGGGATTCTCCTTCGCCTCACACCAGACCCCAAGAACCTGATTCCCCCTCCGTAATCGAAAATGGGGCGACCGACGGGGATCGAACCCGCGACACCCAGATCCACAAAAGCTCCAACAGCGTTGGTGCGGACCTGTAATAACCGTCTGGTTACATCCGCGTTTGGCGACTGAGTTGGACGACGTTGTTTGGACTTATGCCAAACTGAGTTGAGTCGAGACTCCACACCGTCTCCGTCGTCTCAACACGACACTGGCGACAAGGGGAACGAGTGCTCGACTAACGCGGCACACGATCCTCCGGGTTAGGAGGATCATGCTGCTCCAAAAGCACCTTGGAGTTAACGCTAATGCCTAGAAGCTGCCACTGGTCGCCATGCTTAATGAGCGACATTCCTATCTCGGCAGGTCCAGTGTCAAAATCGGCGCTGACAACATAGGCAGCCGAGATCACTTTGCCCTGCCCCGCTGTGACTGAAATCCGCGCCTGTCCCTTGGCACCGTTGTACGCCTTGAACTTGCCAAGTCTCCGAAACATCCGAACCATCTTTTCCAAGTCTTCACCCTTCACCGCGGCTTTGAACTCCGGGCTGGCACGATTCTGGATCTCTGTGATGTTCCACTCGGAAAGGAGGTCAGGAACGGTTGCATCCACGTATTGCCTGCTCTCCTTGTCGAGACCTTTGCCCTCCACAGCAACGATTGCGATGCCTGCAACAGTGAGAACCACAATGACTACGAAAACGCCGCCGAGTGTCATCAGGGTTTTCTTCATCGTGTCGCCTTTCTCCTCACAGTGTGCTTATCCCCAAGCCCGTGTACCCCGTCCCATCGCGTGGTTCAACCGATTAGTGGAACGTGAAAATCTCGACCGTCACCGACACGGTCTTCTCTCTGGCCATTTCATGTCCGTGATCTCCGGGACACCACCCGGTCTGTGTCGGACGGATTTCAATCAATGCGACGTAGCATCCGTCCGATATATACGGAATGCCTGACAAAAATGCGTCCTCCCTGTGTGGAAGGATCACTTGGCAGGTGGGGAGCGTTCAACTTCTCTGCTCAGAAGATGCGGACGATCCTCAGCCAACCACGGTTTTGACCGTGGACGGGAACCACTGGGATTTTCCGGTCCTCGTAGGGATACCCCGTCTCGTCAGACAGAGGGCAATCTCGGTCAGGCTTCTAGCACCGGTCGATTTGATCTCGTCGATGACCGGACGGATTTTCTTCAAGAACTCCTCCTTTTGTCGGCGATACCCTTCGACCATGAGCTTCACCTGAAGTTCGCCGACATCCCCGAGGATGAGTTCAAGCCGCGGATCGCTTGGGCGCTGATCCCCTCATTCCGGCCTATTCAGCCAAAACTTCCCATTCGCCCAAGACACCAAGTTCCCGCGCCTCCTCTTCAAGCTCACAGTGCATCTTGAAGATGTCGTTAGAGTTCAAGTTCACCATATAGTAGTCGCCGAATTGGTCGTGACTGCGTGAATCCTGGCGACACCGCTTCAGCACACTGCCTTCGGCAGCGAGTTGTCGATTCACGCGAGCCAAGACCGCTCGCGCGGATACGGAGACCTTGGGTGCTTTTGTCTTCGTCTTCATTTGCGGCTCAGAAGCCAAGCGAGTGCCTCTTCCTCCGATTCAAAAATGTCGCCCACAGCACCGACGTTCTTGGCGACGAGGACCTCGAACTTCTGAGGGTCGATCACATTTGGTCTGGCCACGCAGGCGACACGAATGCTCGACTCGGCAGCCCGGGCCCACTCTTTACCGATATAGTAGCGCTCGGTTACGCTCGGCGATGCATAGCCGGTAGCACCGGTCATGTCCACCAAGAGCTTCCGAACGTGTTGCTCTCGCGCAAAAACAACCGCCGCCTTTGCCAGCTGCACCACCTGCTCCAGCGAAACCTCACCGGTTGGCCGAAAAACAGCGTGGTTCTCCAATATTTCGAAGTGCTCTGGCTCGCTCATGGGTTTTAGCGCCGGAGGCCATTGAAATATTCTATCCGCCCAAATAGCGTTTACGAGGCAATTCGATAAGAAAGGTTAATTCAGCCGATAATGCTTCTTAAGGGCCAGTATCCTAGGTCAGCGGCAACCCGATTCCCGCCTCCGAACGGCGGCAACGCCGCCACTACTACGGAACGATCTCGAACCACTTCTTCCCGTCCTCCTCGGACACCACGTTCCGGTAGTGGGAAAAAGTCATGGAAGGGGAGCCCCTTGGGTCGTAACAGGAGAAGCTTGAGGGGGTTCTTCCAAATGGCTATAATGATGCTTCAGTGAAAACGCGGCTCCTCCTTGCAGTTCTGCTTTTAAGTCTGTCGGGCTGCGCCTCCCTCAAGCGCTGGTATGATTCCCTGCCGCCCACCTCCTACTATACAGGGGACAGCCGCAATGCACGGGACAGCCGCAATGAAGAGCCAGGCACAGGCCACAGGCCTTGGAGGTCTTGGGAGTCCCCCCACTGATCCATACCGTCTCTGACTTGGCGTTGGTGTCCTCCACTTCCACCATGCCCCAAGTGGAGCCACCATCACGGCACGATCTCGAACCACCTCTTGCCGTCCTCTGCGGACACCACGTTCCAGTAGTGTGAGAAAATCATGGCCGGCGAGCCGCTGTGTCCCATGTACGCGATCACGTCAGCGAGTGACCATCCGACCGCGAGCGCGTAGGAACAGAACGAATGCCGGATGCAGTTTTGCCGGTAATCAATCGGGCAGAACCGGACCGCGATGCGGAGCAGGTTTTTCCAGTTGGCTCCGATGATGGGACCCGTCCGGCGCTTGTCCTCCACGGCTCGCAGCCACGCCATCGCGTTCGGGGGAATCCGGTTGTTTCGGAACGATGCCTTTTTCGCCACCGTCGCGGGAACCTCCACAATCTGCCGTTGCAGGTCGATGTTCGTCCATCTCAACCGTGAGGCTTCCTCGACCCTGATCCCGCAAAATCCCACGAGCACATAGACCGTCAGCCGATCATACCAGTGGTTCACGTAACACCGTCGAAGAAGCTGCTCGAAGTCCGACGGGGTGAGCACGTGAGGTTTCTGGAACGGGACGGTCGGACGGTCGATTTTCTCCACGGGATTCTCGTCAACGCAGTCCTCCTTCACGGCGAAGTTGAACAACACGCTGAGGTTCGTGAGGAGGTTCCTCTTCATCACGGGGCTGACGTGTCCGTGCTTCTCGTAGACATAGTCGGTGATTTCCTGCCGGGTGATGTCTCCGATGCTCCGGTCGGTCCCGACGTGCTCCAAGAACCGCCCGAAATCATACCTCATCGCTTGGTCGTAAGCGCGTGACCGTCCAATCCGCTGCTTCTCGCTCAGGAACTTCTCCATCACCACGGAGAGTTGGGCGGTCTCGCGGCGGACACCGTTGGCGAGGTAGAACGTCACCACGTCGGTCAAGGACGTTGGCGCGTTCCGCAGCCGTTCAAGGTTGTAGAGGATTTCGGTCCTCCTCTCCTACAGTTCCCCCACGGGAAGGGAGGTCTGGTTCCGTTCGGTCAGGAACTTCTCCGCGTCCGACCGGTGGCGGAAGAACCGTCGTTGTTTCCGTCCCTCTCCATCCACTCCGAGATAGAGGGAATAGCCGACCACCGTTCCGTTCCGCTTTTGTTCTGAGATTTGACCCACGGGAACGGGACCAGATTTCCCGGTCGGGGAGTCAAGAACCGTTTATGCCAACCTGAGCGGGGTGAAGACTCTGCTTCGTCTTCAACAGACCACGGTCCATTGATAGACAAATGTCCAACCAATGGGAACATAAACCCAGATCCATCCAGCGACGGCCAACCAGAGACGATACCGACCCCGACCAAGCAAACCAAGATTTCGAAACCAAGCAGCCAACACGACGGATGCGAGAGTCCAACCGGAGATGATAGACCCGACGAGAAGGAGCAGGAATCCGATCAGCCCATACGGTTGTGCTGCTGAGTGGAGGCCGTGGAGTTGTTGTCCTACATGGAAAATAAGACATCCAGGCAGGTAAAGAGGCGTTGTCCACGCATAGTCCACGCCACCGAACTGTGCCCAGCCGTTGGGCAATTTTTGAACCCCGCCACACCACGCAAACAGAAGACCAGCGACTGCGTAGTTGTAAACGACATGAACGATTGTGAAACAGACGGAGAGCAGCCCGAGCAGCAGGCATCCAGTATTTCTGGGCAATTCTCTTATCATCTGTTCTGCGGTTCTAACAATGCGTCTACCCCGTCCCTTCGCGTGGTTCAACCGAGTAGTGGATAACGAAAACGGCGGGACGATTCCACTTCCGTTATAGTCGAAGTGGAGGAGAGCGAGGCGGCTGGGCTACACGTCCCCATTAGCCGCGACAGACATTACTTAATGTCGAACTCGGCAGCCGCGACTTGCTCTCCGTTAATCAAGCACTCCGCTCTAAAATGACCGGTGCCCAAAGCTGATGCTGGCAGCCTCACAGTTCGCGTATTGGGAGCTCCCTTAAAATAGGCCCGTTCGTTTTCACGGTGACCCACCAGTTTCCCATCTTTATACCAATTCCAAATCACATCTTCCCAACCCGGTTCTTGAGTGACAGGCTCCCAAGTGACACTGACGTAAAAGCGTATGATATCTGTCGTCGAAAATGTTGTCATCGGGACTAAATGGCCGGTGAGGAAGTTCTCCTGAGTGGTAACACCGCTGTTCGCCGCCCGAAACGTGACGCAGCCTTGAAAGCCGATGCTTACCGCGCTCAATAAAATCAGGCCAATGACAATTCTTAAGGATTTCATGTTAAAAAAACCACCAACGGTTGAGGGTTGAACGTAAGTTGTCGGTCAAGGAATGAACAATCTCGTGGAAGCTTGCCTATCCGACAGCGTGTATACGCCGTCCCTTCGCGTAGTTCAACCGATTAGTGGATGGTGAAAACGGCGGGGACGTTGTTTGGACTTATGCCAACCTGGGTTGGGTGAAGACTCCACACCCTCGTATGCCGGCTAGCGTGGCACACAGCTCTCCGGGTTCGGCCCCTTTTTCATCAGACTTCTTTTCGAGCCAGCACAAACCAAACACATGCAGAGATCACTATGGTCGCTAACGCGCAGCATCCGTATACTTCGTTTGATTCGACACCAGAGTATCGGAGTAAAAACAGCGGCACAGCAATGAAACCGATCTGAAGAAGCAGGAACGGCCAAGCCAATCGATGTTTCCAATTTAGGCGCCATCCCCAGCCGAGTTTTCTTGGGAGAACCAGCAATTCGCGGGGTTTCATTTAATCGACGGGTATCGTGCAGAGCTGCCCATTTTGCCTAACGGTGTGGTTATCCAACCGTGCGTGTACCCCGTCCCTTCGCGTGATTCAACCGTTTATGCCAACCCGTATGCCAATCCTGCGCGGGTTCGTGGGGATTTCTCTCCGCCTCACACGTGATCCCAAGAACCTGATCCCCGCTCCGTCATCGAAAATGGGGCGACCGACGGGGATCGAACCCGCGACACCCAGATCCACAATCTGGTGCTCTAACCGACTGAGCTACGGTCGCCGTGAAAGAGCCGGGAAAGCTCAGCCCGGTGCCTTTCGCTGTCAATCCCGATTCCCGGCGCACCGCCCCGGCCGGCGGAGGATCGCGGCCGGCCGCGCGACGCGTCATTTTCGGGCTATGCTTTCGGCGTTTTCCAGCCAAGCTGGCGGCATGTTCTGGCTGAAAAAGTTTTTCTCGCCGTTCCTGTTGCCGCTGCAATTCGTGCTGGTGTGCGGCGTCCTCGGCGCGGTGCTGATCAGAAGCCGCCGGTGGCGGCGCACCGGCCGGGCGCTGTTGACGCTCGCGGTGCTGGTGCTGCTCGCCGCCAGCAATAAATGGGTGAGCGGGCGGCTGATTGCGCCGCTGGAATCGCGTTACCCGGCGGTGGGCGACCTCCACCCCGGCGATCCGCTCCCGCCGCCGCTGGCGGCCTGCCGTTATGTGGTGGTGCTCGGTGGCGGACATGATGACAGCAATGACCGGCCGGCCTTGAGCCGGCTGAGCCCATCGGCACGGGCGCGCCTGACCGAGGGCATACGGCTGCTGCGGCTGCTGCCCGCGGCAAAACTGGTGGTGTCGGGGCCCAGCGACAACGGCGGCCCCACGCACGCCCAGATCCTGGCCGATTCCGCGGTGTCGCTCGGGGTGGAGCGCACGCGCATTCTCATGATTGACGACGCCCACGACACCGAGGAGGAAGCCGCCCGCCTGCGCGCACGGCTGGGGGATGCGCCGGTGGCGGTCGTGACCTCGGCCTGGCACCTGCCGCGGGCGATGGCCCTGTGCGCCGCGCAGGGTCTGCACACCCTCCCCTGCCCGACCGATTATCTCTACTGCCCCCCGCTCCGGTGGCGTTTGTCCGATTTCACCTGGGACGTGCCGTCGCTCGAGCGCAGCACCGCCGCCGTGCACGAGCGGCTCGGCCTGTGGTGGGCGCGGCTGCGCCGGTGGGCGTGAGGGCGCCGGCAGCAGCGGCGCCACCGGCCGGCATTAGCGATCGGAAAAAGCTCCGGCCGCGCCGCGATTTTGTTTCACCTTCGCCACAATTGTGAATAGCCAAAACACCACCCATGTTCTCAATTCGAAAACTGCTAGGCAAAGAGGAGAAGTTCTTCGATCTACTGGAGGCGAGCGCCGAGGAGGCCAGGGCCAGCACCGCCCTGCTCGGCCGCTTTCTGCAGGAGCACGCCGCCAACGACCAGCCCAATAAAATCGACGATTTTGTCCACACCCGCCGGAAGGACAAGCGCATCACCCAGCAGATCACCGAGGAGTTGTGCCGGACCTTTGTGACGCCGCTGGAGCGCGAGGATATCGAGGCCCTGGCCTTTGCGCTCTACCGCATCCCCAAGATGGTCGAGAAGATTGTCGAACGGCTCGCGATCTATCCCGGCCGGCTGCCGCATGCCGGACTCGTGCGCCAGGCGGAACTCCTGCAGCTCGCCGCCGACAACGTGGCCTTCATGGTCGGCGAACTGCGCAAGGGTACGAAGATGGACCGGATCAGCTCGGCCAACGAAAAACTGCAGTACGCCGAGGGCGAGGCCGACAAGGTGATGCTCAACCTCGAAATAGAGCTTTACCAGGGGCCGTACGAAGCCAAGGAGGTCATTTTTCTGCTGCAGCTTTTCGAAATGGTGGAGAAGTCCGTCGACCGCTGCCGCGACGCCGGCAATGTGGTGTTTCAAATCGTGCTGAAATACTCCTGAGCGCACGCCATGATTTTCTTTCTGTTCGTTCTGCTGACGGCGTTCGTCTTTGAGTACATCAACGGATTTCACGACAGCGCCAACGCCATCGCCACGGTCGTCTCGACCAAGGTGCTCACGCCGCGGCAGGCGATCGTCTGGGCCGCGTTCTGGAATCTGTTGGGCGCGCTCGCCGGCACCGCCGTGGCCACCACCATCGGCCAGGGACTCGTGGACACGCATGCCGTAACCATGACCACGGTCCTGGCGGCGCTGCTTGGCGCCATCATCTGGAATCTCTTCACCTGGTGGCTCGGCCTGCCGTCGAGTTCCAGCCATGCACTCGTCGGCGGATTATGCGGCGCAGCCCTCGCCTCGGCCGACGGCCGATGGGCGGTGCTCAAATGGTCGCTCGTGGATGCAAAGGGCGCCCACAACGGTCTGTGGCCGAAGATCGTACTCCCCATGGTCACCTCGCCGACGCTGGGCTTCTTTCTCGGCGCGCTGCTCATGTTCCTCCTTACGATCATGCTGCGCAAGGTCACCCCCCGCCTGGTCTCGCTCATCTTTGGCAAAGCCCAGCTCCTGAGCGCGGGTTTCATGGGCTACAGCCATGGCTCCAATGATGCGCAGAAGACCATGGGTATCATCACGCTCGCGCTCTTTACCGGCACGCAGGCCGGTGTCTTTGCCAATGTGCCCGGCTGGCTTTCCTTTTTGCGCATCCCAGAATTCATTGTGCCGCGCTGGGTGATGGTTGCCTGCGCACTCACCATGGCGACGGGTACGGCGGCGGGCGGCTGGCGCATCATCCGCACCATGGGCCACAAGATAGTGAAGTTGCAGCCGGTGCACGGGTTTGCCGCCGAGACCACCGCCGCGCTCATCATTCACGGTGCCTCGAACATCGGCGTCCCTCTTTCGACCACCCATGTCATCTCAACCTCCATCATGGGCGTGGGCGCGTCCAAGCGCTTCAGCGCCGTCAAGTGGGGCATCGTCGAGCGCATCGTCTGGGCCTGGGTGCTGACGCTGCCCGCCACCGGGCTGCTGGGCTACGGGCTGATGCACCTCGCCCGCCTGGCCGGCATGCACTGAGGCACCCGCGGCCTCGCTGCCACGGCATGACCGTCCGCATCCGCCCGTTGCGCCGGCACACCGGCCGGTGGACGCCATGTCACGCGACGGGTTTGTCGGCCTTTTTCACCTCCTCGGTGTGCCGCACGTCCTTGCCCTTGGTAAGGTAGATCGTCTCCTCGGCGATGTTGGTGGCGTGGTCGGCGATGCGCTCGAGGGACTTGGAGATGAACATCAGCTCGATGGCGCGCGAAATGGTCTCGGGTTTCTCGACCATGAAGCTGGTCAGCTCGCGGTAAAGCTGGCGGTTGATGTTGTCGACTTCGAGGTCGCGCTTGCACACCGCGATGGCCTTGGCGTCGTCACCTTGGAGCAGGCAGTCGAGGGCGTCGCGGAGCATTTCCAGCGCCATGCTGGTCATGCGGGGAATGTCGATATAGGGCTTGAGGGGAGGCTCGGCGCTGAGCTTGATGGCGCGCTTGGCGATGCTGGTCGCCTCATCCCCCACCCGTTCGAGGTCATGGCTGGCCTTCATGCCCACGATGACCAGCCGGAGGTCGCTGGCGATCGGCGCGCGGAGGTTCATGAAACGCACGGCTTCGTCGTCGATTTTGATCTCAAGCTCATCGAGCTGGTCGTCCGCGGCGATCACTCGCCTGGCCAGGGCCGTGTCGCCTTCAACCAAAGCCTTCAGGGCGTCGCGCACGTGCTGGATGGCCGTCTCGCCCATCAGGATCAGGTGCGAGCGGAGGGTTTCGAGCTCGGCGTCGAAAAAACGACGCATGACGGGGAAACCGGGCGGGTGCTCAGGAGAGGTTTGCATAAGGGGGATCAACCGAAGCGGCCGGAGACGTAAGCTTCGGTCTGCGGGTTGGACGGACTCATAAAGATCGTCCGGGTTTCGTCGTATTCCACAAGTTCGCCCATATAAAAGAACGCCGTGCGATCGGAAACGCGAGCCGCCTGTTGCATGTTGTGGGTCACGATCACCACCGTGTAGTCACGCTTGATCTGTTGAATGAGTTCCTCGATCTTCGCCGTGGCGAGGGGATCGAGCGAGGAACAGGGCTCGTCCATGAGGACGATCTCGGGTCTGACGGCGAGGGCGCGGGCAATGCAGAGCCGTTGTTGCTGGCCTCCGGAAAGACTGATCCCGGGGCGGCCGAGATGATCCTTCACCTCATCCCAGAGCGCGGCCATGCGCAGCGACTCTTCCAGCCGCTGGCGCAGCAGCGCCTTGTCGCGCACGCCGTTGAGGCGGAGGCCCACGAGCACGTTTTCCGCAATCGACATCGTGGGGAAGGGATTCGACTTTTGAAACACCATGCCGACCCGCCGCCGGACAATGGTCGCGTCCACTCCGGCGCCATAGAGACTCTCCCCCAGCAACAGGATGGCTCCCGTGTGGTGGGCGCCGGGCGTAAGTTCGTGCATCCGGTTCAAGGTGCGCAAAAACGTGGACTTGCCGCAGCCGCTGGGGCCGATCACGGCGGTGACACTGCGCGCGTAGATCTGCAGGGTGACGTTCGAGATGGCGCGATTGGCCCCGTAGAAGACGTTGAGTTGCCTGATGTCAAAAACCACCTCCGGTCGTTCCAGCGCGGATTTGGCGGGTCCGGCCGGGACTGGCGTCGTCACCGTCGGCGGCACCACGGGCACGCGCGCCGCAGGAGGAGCGATGGCCGGCTCGGTCAGGGGTTTTTCATCAAGACTCATGGCCATGAAACAAGGTTTCTGCGGTTTAGTTTGCGCGGTTCTTTTTCCGGTCGGCGGAGAGCAGGCGCACGCCTGTGCTCAGGCAGAAGACGAGAAAGATCAGCACGAGCGCGCCCGCCCATGCCTGGCGGTGCCAGTCGTCGTAGGGCGAAATCGCATAGGTGAAAATCTGGAGCGGCAGCGCCGCGATGGGTTCCGAAAGATGGTGGCTCCAAAAACGGTTGCCGAAGGCCGTGAACAGCAGGGGAGCGGTTTCGCCGGCAATGCGTCCCATGGCCAGCAGCACGCCGGTGATGATCCCCTTGCGCGCGGTGCGCAGGACGATGTGCAGGATGATCTTCCAGTGCGGAATGCCGAGCGCCAGGGCGGCCTCCCGGTAGGCGCCAGGCACCAGCACCAGCACCTCCTCGGTCGTGCGCAGCACCAGGGGAATCATGATAAAGCCGAGGGCCAGACCGCCGGAATAGGCGGAGAACGTCTTGAAGGGCACCACCACCAGCGCATAGGCCGTCATGCCCCACACGATGGATGGCACGCCGTTGAGGATGTCCGCGCCAAACCGGATCCAGACATTCCAGCGCTCGCTGCCGTACTCGGAGAGATAGACGCCGCCGAGCAGACCGAGGGGCACGCCCACGAGGCAGGCCAGACCCAGCAAAATCACGGTGCCCACGATGGCATTCGCCATGCCGCCGCCGGCTTCGCCCACCGGTTTGGGCAACTGCGTGAAGAAACTCCAATTGAGCGCACCGATGCCTTCACGCAGCAGGTGAAAAAGGATGAGCGCCAGCGGAGAGACGACCAGCACGGCGCACAAGACAAAGAGCCCGCTCATGAAGGCGTTCCGGAACCGGCGGTATTGATCGTAGCGGGGGGACATGAGCGGGGGCGCGTCAGGCGTGCCGGCTGCCGGGCGTTGCGATCGTTTTGATCAGGATCAAGGCCAGGATGTGCACGAGAATGGTCACGCCCATGAGGACCAGACCGAGTTCAAAGAGAGCATTCAGGTAGGTGTCCGTCGTCGCCTCCGTAAATTCATTGGCGATCACGCTGGCCAGCGTGTAGCCGGGAGCGAAGAGGGACCTGGCGATTTCCGGGCGGTTGCCGATCACCATGGTCACGGCCATCGTTTCGCCCACCGCGCGCCCCAGACCGAGGACCGCGGCCCCCATCAAGCCGCGCCGGGCGTAGCTGAGCACGGCGATGCGCGTGACTTCCCAGCGGGTCGCGCCCAAACCGTAGGCCGCCTCCCGCTGCAGGTCGGGCACCGCCCGCAGAATCTCGCGCGAGACCGAGGTGACAATCGGCAGGATCATGATGGCAACGATGATGCCCCCCGCCAGCATGCTGACGCCGTAAATCGGACCTTGAAACAGCGGGAGAAACCCCAGGTAGCGCTTGAGCAGCGGAAAGGCGTGATCGCGCAGCCATGGCACCATGACAAAGATGCCCCACAGGCCCCAAATCACACTCGGCACCGCCGCGAGCATTTCGATGACCGAAACCAGCGGCTGCCGCAGCCACAGCGGGGCGAGATCAGTCAGGTAGATGGCCGTGCCGATGCTCAGGGGCACCGCAATGAGCAACGCGATCAGCGAAGAAACCACGGTGCCATAAATGAGCGGCAGCGCCCCGTACTGCTCCGCCACGGGATCCCAAGTCGACGTGAGGAGAAACCGCCAGCCGAATTTCTCGATGGAGAGGTGCGAGCCGCGATACAGCAGGTAGGCCACCAGGATGAACAGCAAGGCAATGGCCATGGCCGCCAGAAACGTGACGCTCTGGAAAAAACGATCGCCCAGCCCGGAGCGGGCCATCCGGGTGGTGGAGGCCGGGCGAAGGGTGGCTTGAACCGAGGAGCCGGGCATGACCGGGGACGAGAGCGGAAAAAAGCAGGGCGGAGAGAATGCACTCTCCGCCCGGTGGAAGTTGCGTTCTCGATGCGAAACCGCGAGCTAAATTAATATTTGATTTCGTCGATGCGCGCGAGGACCCGCTGGATGACGTTTTCGGGCAGCGGTGCGTAATCGAGTGCGGTGGCCAGCCTTTCACCGTCTTTGTAAGCCCACTTCAGGAACTCGACGAGCTTCTTGCCCTTCAAGGGATCCTTCTGCTCCTGGTAAACGAGCAACCAAGTGGCGCCGGCAATGGGATAGGCCTTGGCGCCAGGCGGATTGACCATTGAGAAGCGGAAGTCGTCCGGGATCGTGGCTGTGGCGAGCGCCTCCGTCACCGAATCGAGCGACGCTGTGATGTAATTGCCCGCGGCGTTTTTCATGTCGGCAAAGGGCAGCTTGTTCTGTTTGGCATACGCCAGTTCGATATAACCGATCGCGCCGGGTACCTGCTTGATCTGGCCGGCGACGCCCTCGTTGCCCTTGCCGCCGAGGCCAGCCGGCCAGTTGACCGAGGTGCTCGTGCCGACCTTCGTCTTCCACTCCGGGCTGACGTGGGAAAGGTAATCGACAAAGATGTAGGTGGTGCCGCTCCCGTCGGAGCGATGCACGACCACGATATCCTGATCGGGCAGATTCGTGCCATCGTTCAGCGCCACGAGGCGGGGATCATTCCACTTTGTGATCTTGCCCAGAAAAATGTCGGCCAGCGTGGGTCCATCGAGCTTGAGCGAGGTCACCCCGGAAAGATTGTAGCTCACAACATCCGCGCCGGCGACGGTGGGGATGTGCAGGAGTTTGCGGGGCGCCTTGGCGAGGTTCTCATCGGACATCGGGCCGTCGGAGGCGCCAAAGTCGACCGTCTCGGAGAGGATCTGCTTCTGGCCGCCGCCGGAGCCGATGGACTGGTAGTTGAAGCGCACTGACGGATCGACCTTGGCGTAGGTGTCGAACCATTTTGAGTAGATGGGATAAGGAAACGTCGCGCCAGCGCCGTTGATGAGCATCTGGGCAGAGGCAACCGTGGCAAGGAAGCCGCTAAGAGCGAGTGCGAGTAGTTTTTTCATACGAATCGTGATTGGGTTGAGTTGGAGGGATCAGAAATTGACCTGCATCTGGCTGCGGACGCCGTCGGCTTGGGCCTTGGCCGTGCCACCGGTAACGGTGCCATTCGATTCGCCGTGGATGTAGCCCAACTGGAGTTTGAAGTCGTTGCCCTTGATATACCAGTTGCAGCCGAAATACCACTCGGAGAGCGTGTTCATCGTGCCGCCGCTGGGCGCGGAGCGCACCCCGTCCGAAAGGGCGACGCCGCGGTGGTCGGAATCGACATAGCTGTAGCGGACGACGGCCTCCCATTGGGGCGTCAGCTTGTAGGCCGGCTGGATCCAATAGCCGCTCGGGCTGGCGTTAATTCCTGCGCCGGCACCGGAATCGACCTTGGCCTGCTCCCACTCGCCTTGCAGATTGAACGCGCCGGCAGTCACGTCAGCATAAAGACCGTTGAGCGTGATGTTCCTGCCCCCGCCGATCGTCGCGCCCGGGCCACCCTGGTCAGGCAGAAATCCAGCCTCGTAGCCGATCTTGTAGGCGCCGTCCTGGAATTTGCCGCCGTAGCCCACGGTGCCGTAGTAAGCGAACTTGTTGGTCGTGGCGCCGCCCGTGGTGGCCACGCCGCCGAGGCCGTTCACCGTGATGGCGTTGGTCGCGCCGTCGCTGCTGTATTCGTTGCGCTCGGGATTGGTCAGCGCGACGGTGTAGAATAACCCTTCCGAGCTGCCGCTGAGGTAGAGGCCGGTGCGGTAACTGGCGGCGCCGAGACGGCGGCCGTTGTTGGGCTCGTCAATATAGCGGGTGATCACGGAGCGCTCGATCGAGCGGAGGTTGCCGCTCGACGTGAGCTCCTCATAGCCGAAGGGCGCCTTTTTTAACCCGGCGTCAAAGACGAGGGCGTCGCTTTGCTTCCACTCGAGGTAAGCGGCGTCGAACGACGTGTTGGCAAAATCGTAATTGAGCACGCCGCTGAGTCCGTCGCCAAACTCGGCCTTCACGCCGACATAAATGCGGCGCAGGAAAAAATGTTCGGTCGAAACCGGGTTCGCCGCCGCGCCATCGATGCTCGCGCCCAGGCCGGCATACTGGACCTGGAAGCGGCCGCTGATCGTGAGCTTCTTCAGGATTTTGTCGTTGCTGGTGGCGACATCCATGGCGGACTGACTTTGCGAGACCTCGGTCGCAATCTGCTTGGCCTCGGCATCCGTGAGGATGCCTTTCTTCACCAAGGCGTCGATCAGCGCCTTGCTGTCCTGGGCAAAGAGGGGCGATGCCCCCAGTGAGAGAAGGCCGGCGAGCGCCAGCCATTTCGATGATAACTTGGCCATAAGAGCTTGGGTTGTCGGATTAGGATTTATGCGAACGCGCTTGGTGCGCGTTTGGTCGCCCCCAAGTTCTCAGACTTTGGTTACGGGAATATGGCGGTCGTGTTACGATGCGGCAAAGTCCGCCTCCCAGCCGGAAGCCGCCCCGGCGCAACCCAACCGCGGACCGTCTGCCGGTAGGATTAACGCTTGACATCGGGCGGTTCTATTTCTGTATTTCCGCAATAACGGTATGCCAAAGATACTTGAGGTCGTACTACCCGAGGAGAGTCTGGCCGACACGGCGCTGCTCTTCGCCTCCTTCGCCGATCCCGCCCGGCTGCGCATCCTTAACCTGATTGGCCACGCCGGCGAAATCTGCAACTGCCACATCGAGACGATCACCGGCTATCTGCCGTCCAAGATCTCCCGCCATCTCGCGATCCTGCGCCAAGCCGGATTTATCCGGGAACGCCGGGCCGGCACCTTCATCCATTATTCCCTGGCGCCGCGTGATGACCGCATCGGCGCTGCCCTGCTCAAGCTTATCGACGAACTGCCCCGGGCGGAGGAGTTGCTGCAGTCCGACCTGGAAGCCCTGCGTCCGCATCTGGCCAAACGCTGCTAGGCCGCCGCGATCAAGCGTCCCCCGGGATCCGGTCTGGCTGCCGGCCCTCTTCACCGCCCCACCCTTTCACCATGAAAACCATCCAAGTCTATGATCCAGCAATGTGCTGCCCGACCGGCGTCTGCGGTCCCGAAGTGGACCCGGTGCTGGTTCGTTTCGCCTCGGACTTGAAATGGCTGCAAGATCAAGGCGTCGAGGTCCGTCGCTTCGGCCTGGCGCAGAATCCCGCGGCGTTCGTCGAGAACGAGGCGGTGCGAGATGCGCTCACCAACACGGGCGAAGCGGCGTTACCGCTCGTGCTCGTGGACGGGAAAGTGGTCGCCAGCGGGCAGTATCCGGAACGGGAGCAACTCGCCGCGCGGCTCGGTCTCGCGACGGCGACGCCGAGCCTGTTTACGCCCGCCGTGGCGGAACTGGTCGCGATCGGCGCCTCCATCGCGGCCAACTGCGAGCCGTGCCTGCGCTATCATGTCGCGGAAGCGGAAAAGCTGGGAGTAACCCGCACCGACATGGCCCGGGCTGTGGAACTCGCCGCCAAGGTGAAGGACGCGCCGCATCGGAACATACTGAGGCTGGCCGAGCGGCTCACTCACCTCGAACTCGCGCCGGCTGAAGCACCCTCGGTCGCCGGCGCCGGCAATTCCACGCCCGACGGCAAACCGACCAAGAGTCCCTGCTGCTCTTGAGGAGCGCCCTCGATGACCCGGCCTGAGGACCATCCCTCCTCGCTCATCCCTTTCCTCGCCACGCCGACGCGCTTCCTGTTTTTCACTGGCAAAGGCGGGGTGGGCAAAACCTCGCTGGCCTGCGCCATGGCGGTTGCCTTGGCCGACCTCGGCAAACGGGTGCTGCTGGTCAGCACCGACCCCGCCTCGAATCTGGATGAGGTGCTCGGCCAGAAACTCAACGGCGCACCCACGCCGATTCCGGGAGCGGCCGGGTTGCGGGCCTTGAACATCGACCCCGAAGCGGCCGCCCAAGCCTATCGCGACCGCATGGTGGGTCCCTTTCGCGGCAAGCTGCCGGAGGCGATCGTCCGCAGCATGGAGGAGCAATTGTCGGGCGCTTGCACGATGGAGATTGCGGCCTTTGACGAATTCGCCCGGCTGTTGGGCGAGCCGGCCGCCACGGCCGACTTCGACCATGTGATTTTCGACACGGCGCCGACAGGCCACACGCTACGGCTTATGACCCTGCCGACCGCCTGGACCGGGTTTTTTGAAAACAACACCTCCGGCACGTCTTGCCTTGGTCCGCTGGCCGGTTTGCAGAAGCAACGGGCGATTTACGAAAGTTCGGTCACCGCGCTCGCCGACGGCGCGCGCACGACTCTGGTGTTGGTCAGCCGCCCGCAAAAAGCCGCGTTGGACGAAGCGGAGCGCACCAGCGGCGAACTGTCGGCACTGGGCGTGCGCAATCAGCACCTGATCCTCAATGGTGTGTTCCAGGCGTGCTGCCCGGAAGACAAGGCAGCGGCAGCGCTGGAACGCCGAGGCACGAGCGCCTTGGCGGCGAAGCAAGATTTCCTGAAGCGGCTGCCTGTCGTGGAAGTGCCGCTCCGCGCCCACAACCTCGTGGGCATCCCCGCCCTGCGGAAACTGATTCGGGACGGCGAGGCGGAACTCGTCGAGGCCGGCGACCCCGGCGGCGATTTGCCACCGCTCGAATCGTTGTCCGCGTTGGTGGATGACTTGGTGCGGTCGGGACGGGGCGTCATCATGACGATGGGCAAAGGCGGGGTGGGTAAGACCACCGTGGCCGCCGCCATCGCGACCGAACTGGCGCGGCGCGGACTGCCCGTGCATCTGAGCACAACCGATCCGGCGGCGCATGTGGCCGCGGCGGCCGGCGAAACCGCTGGATTGGAGGTCAGCCGCATTGACCCGCAGGCGGAAACGAAAGCCTATGTGGACCAAGTCATGGCGACCACTGGCAAGAGTCTTGACGCCAACGGGCGTGCTCTGCTGGAGGAGGATCTGCGTTCGCCCTGCACCGAGGAAATCGCGGTCTTCCGCGCCTTTGCCCGCATCGTGGCGCAAGGGCGGGATCGGTTCGTGGTGTTGGACACTGCGCCGACGGGGCATACCCTGCTGTTGCTCGACGCCACCGAGGCTTACCACCGCGAAATCGCGCGCAAGGCCAGCAACCTGCCGGAGGAAGTCCTCCAACTCCTGCCCCGGCTCCGCGACCCGCGCTTCACGCGCGTTCTCGTTGTCACGCTTCCGGAAGCGACGCCTGTGCATGAAGCGGCGGCGTTGCAGGCCGACCTGCGCCGGGCGCAGATCGAGCCGTTCGCCTGGGTGATCAACCAGAGTTTTGCCCGCGCCGAAACACGCGACCCACTGCTGTTGGCCCGTGGTGCGGGCGAACGGCCGTTCATCCAGGAAGTTACTCGCGACTTCGCCCGCCGCACGGCGATTGTACCGTGGGTGCCGGAAGAACCGGTGGGCCCCGCGAAGTTGCAGCAGCTTTTCCTGCCATCCAAGAAGAACTGAAAACACACTGAACATGACCGCCTACGTTTACGAAACCATCCCGCAAAAACCCGGCCAGAAGCCGCGCTATTTTGAATTCAAACAGAGCATGAGTGATGCACCGCTCACAAAGCACCCGAAGACCGGCGAACCAATCCGCCGGGTCGTGCTGGGCGGCTATGGCGTTCTCAAATCCACCAGCTCGGCCCCCAAAAACTCCGGTGCTGAAGGCGGGTGCTGCTGCGGTCCGAGCGGCTGCTCCGATTAACCGAGGAAGGCGCATGATGAGTTCAACGACCAAACGCCTGAATCTCTTTGAACGCTACCTGTCCCTGTGGGTCTTGATTTGCATGGTGGTGGGCGTGGCGCTGGGCAAATTGCTGCCCGGCGCCGTCGCCGCCCTGAGCAAGCTGGAATTCGGCGAGGGCTCCCAAGTCAACGTCCCCATCGCGGTGTTCATCTGGCTGATGATTTATCCGATGATGTTGAAGATCGATTTCGGCTCGCTGGTCGGCGTGACGAAGCGGCCCCGGGGGCTGTTGGTGACGCTGTTCGTCAACTGGCTGGTGAAGCCGTTCAGCATGGCGTTCTTCGCGTGGCTGTTTTTCCGGCACGTGTTTTCGGCGTGGGTCGACCCGGAGACGGCCCGGAACTACACCGCCGGCCTCATCATTCTCGCGGCGGCGCCGTGCACGGCCATGGTCTTCGTCTGGAGCTACCTCACCGACGGCGATCCGGCCTACACGCTGGTGCAGGTGGCGGTGAACGACCTCATCATGCTCGTGGCCTTCGCGCCGATCGTCATGTTCCTGTGCGGGGTGGCCCACGTCGTCGTCCCGTCCCGGGTGCTCATCACGTCGGTCGTGGTGTTCATCGTCATCCCGCTGGCGGCGGGCTGGCTGACCCGCACGGCGCTGCTCAAATCCCGCGGCCCGGATTGGTTCGCGCAAAAATTCCTGCCGAAGTTCCATCCCGTGACGGTGGTCGCGTTGCTGGCCACCCTGGTGCTGATCTTCGCCTTCCAGGCGGAAAATCTGACGACCAAGTGGTTCGCCGTCATCTTGCTGGCCGTCCCCATTCTGGTGCAGGTCTATTTCAACTCCACGCTCGCCTACCTGTTGATGCGGCTCCTCCGGGTGCCGCACAACGTGGCCTCGCCCGGCGCGCTCATCGGCGCAAGCAACTTCTTCGAACTGGCGGTGGCGGTGGCCATAACGCTCTTCGGTCCGAGCTCCGGCGCCGCCCTCGCGTGCGTTGTCGGCGTGCTCGTCGAAGTGCCGGTGATGCTCTCGGTCTGCCGCGTGTGCAACGCCTCGCGCGGCTGGTATCAGCAGGTCCTGCCTGCCGATCGCTCTATTTGACGCATAGGACCTATACGACCCATGAGTTCCAACCCGAAACCCTGCATCCTCATCCTCTGCACCGGCAACTCCTGCCGCAGCCAGATGGCCGAGAGCATCCTCCGCGCCGCGGCCGGCGATCTGATCGAGGTGCACAGCGCTGGCGCCAAGCCCGCCGGCTTCGTGCATCCGCTCGCGATCAAAGTCATGCAGGAAATCAGCCTCGACCTCTCGCACCACCGCTCAAAGCCCCTCAGTGAATTCCTCCAGACGCCCGTGCACACGGTCATCACCGTGTGCAGCCAGGCCGATCAGGCCTGCCCGATCTTCCCCGGGCAGGTGAACCGTCACCACTGGGCGTTCGACGACCCCGCGAGGGCCTCCGGCACCGAGGCCGAGGTGCTGGCCGTGTTCCGCCGCGTGCGCAATGAAATCCGCCGCGTGTTCGAGGCCTACGCCGCCGGCTGGCGCGAGGGTCTGCAGGCCGGCCGGAGCCAGGAAAAGCAAGTTTGACCGTTGGGCCGCCGGGATGCGCGGCCTCGCCACCTACTGCAGCAGCTGCTTCAGCGGCTCCCGGATGGCGTCCGCCCAGATCTCGTAGCCCTTCGCGCTCGGATGCAGCAGATCGGGCATGACGTCCTTCGGGATATTGCCCTCGGCGTCCAGAAACCGGTCCCCGATGTCGAGGAAAAAGACGTGCCGCCCGTCATGCAGTTTCGCCAGCGAGCGGTTCACCTCGGCCACCTGCGTGCGCTGCGGAGCGTCCTTCTCGCCCCGCGGAAAGATGGCGAGAAAAAGGATCTTCGCCTCCGGAAACCTCGCGCGCAGTTCGTTCACGACCGCCGTTACGCCTTCGATGACCTCGGGCGGGGTGTTGCGCGGCGTGGTGACGTCCCGCTCGAGGCCGGTGTTGTTGGTGCCGATCATCAGCACCACCACCTTGGGCTGGTAACCGTCCGCCTCGCCGTTGCGCAGCCGCCAGAGCACATGCTGCGTGCGGTCGCCGCTGATGCCGAAGTTGGCCGCCTTCAGCGGCGCGAATTCCCGGTCCCAGATTATCTTGCCGCCGCGCTCTGGATTGGTGTCGCGCCAGAAGTCGGTGATCGAGTCGCCGAGGAAGAGCACGTCAATACCCCCGTGGCGCGCCTCGGCCACAAATCCCTCGTGGCGCTTCAGCCAGGCCGCATCGCGCGGACCGGGTTCGACGGCGGTGTTGGCCGACGCGATGGCGGCGATCAGAAAAACCAGGGTGAGGGGCAGTAGACGTTTCATGGATGTGGTTGTTTAACGAAAATCCGGGCCGCGGCCGCCGTCACTGTTCGGCTTCCGGCGCCGAGAGCTCGATCAGCGTGCGCAGCGACTGGAAATGGCGGCTGAGGTCGAAGTCGCCGCTCATGTCGCCGACGACCCGGTCGAACAGCCTCCGCTTGTCGGCCTTGAGGGCCTGGATGCGCTCCTCGATGGTGCCGGCCGTCACCATGCGGTAGACGAAGACGGTGTTGGTCTGCCCGATGCGGTGCACGCGATCCACCGCCTGCATTTCGACCGCCGGGTTCCACCACGGGTCGAGCAGGAAGACGTAATCCGCCGCGTGCAGCGTGATGCCGGTGCCCGCAGCCTTGAGGCTCACGAGCATGACCGCCGCCCCGGGGGTGTTCTGGAACGCCTGCACGGGCTTCTGCCGGTCCAGCGTCATGCCGGTGAGTTCGAAGCGCGGCAGGTCGGGGAAATTGGCCGCGAACGCCGTGCGCACGCGGTTGAGGAACATGACGAACTGCGAAAAGACCACGGCCTTGTGGCCGCTGCTCACGACCTCGGCGAGCTTCTCGACGAGGAGGTTGAGCTTGCCGCTCTCCGTGACGGGCGCCTTGAGCCACGGCAGGAGGTCGGGGTCGCAGCAGGCCTGCCGCAGGCGCGTGAGCAGCGCGAGGAAGCCGAACGACCGCTCGCGCATGGCGGCGCTGATGTCGTCGCCGAGGCGCACGAGGCCCTCGCTGCAAATGCGTGCATATTCGGCGCGCTGCAGGTCGGTGAGGGGGCAGAGCAGCTCCATCTCGACCTTGGGCGGCAGCTCCTGCGCGACCTCATCCTTGGTGCGCCGCAGAATGAACGGGGCGAGCTGCTGCCGCAGGCGCGTGAGGGTGCCGGCGCGGTCGGCGCCGAGCACGGCCTCGAAAGTCTGCCGGGTGCCCAGCAAGCCGGGCAGCAGGAAGCGGAAAATCGACCACAGGTCGAGCTGGCGGTTCTCCAGCGGTGTGCCGGTGAGCACGACGCGGTGGCTCGCCCGGATGGAGAACGAGGCGTGCGTGACCTTGGCATCGGGATTCTTGATGAACTGGCCCTCGTCGAGCACCGCGTAACCAAACTCCATCTGGTCGAGCAGGTGCTTGTGCTTGCGGAGCTGGGTGTAGCTGGCGAGCCACACGATCGGATCGCGGCGCGTGGTGAAGTCGTGCCCGGTCTTGAGCACGTCGCACTCGAGCTGCGGGAAGAACTGCGCCATCTCCTCGCGCCACACCGGCACGACGCTCGCCGGGCAGACGACGAGGTGCGGCCGGCCGGTGACCGGCCGCGTGGCGAGGAGGGCCAGCACCTGCCGCGTCTTGCCGAGGCCCATTTCGTCGGCGAGCAGGCTATGACAGCCGACGTCGCAGAGGTGGTGCAGCCACTCGACGCCGCGCCGCTGGTAGGGCCGCAGGCATTCGGGCAGCGCGGGGGGCGCGACGGGCGGGGCGAGCACGCTCTGGCGCCACGCCTCGACCTCGGGGGAAAGCGTGACCTTGAGGCGGTCGTCGTTGAACAGCGAAAAGATGAGATAGGGCGGCAGTTGGCCGTCGGCATGGATGGTCTCCTCGACCGTGCGGCGCCACTGCGTGAGCGACTCCCACTTCTCGGACGCAAGCGACACGATGCCGAGGCTGGGCAGGATGACGGTCGCGGCGGCGCCGCGCCGGGTCAGCACCTCGACTTCATCCTCGGTGAGCAGGCGTTCGCCGGCGCGGAAGATCCAGCGGAGCTTGAGGCCGGCGCCGTTGCGCTTGTCGGCGTGCGCCTCGATTTCCACCGCGCGCTCGCCCTTCATGAGGTTCGCGGCGTTCTCGTCGAGTTCGATGGTGAAGTAGCGTCTCCACACCGGCAGCGTGGTGCGCAGGAATTCCGGGATCTCCGGCAGCAGGTCGAGCACGTAGACGTGCGACTCCTGGTGATAATGGAAGTGCGCCTTGCGGGCGTAGGCGGTGAGGCAGATGAGCTTGCCGCGCTCGCTGGAACTGACGTGGGCCGGCGTGACGCCGCTGCCGTTGGCAGGTCCGTTACCGTCGCCATTGCCGTTGCCGTTGGTCTGGCCCAGCGCGGAGGTGCGGGCCTGGTCGGCATTCACCCAGAACGCCTGAAAGGTCAGGCCCTCCAACTTGGTCTGAAAAACCAGCAGGAGCGGCCGCGCGGCGCTGCCGTTTTTGCCTCCGGCTGTCGACCCGTTCGCGGCCGCGACCAAGGCCGGGGCCGGCTCGGGGGGCAGCTCGCCGGGCAGCGGTGTAATCTCGTCGGCCACCAGCTCCTCGATCTCATGCAGGCCGGCCACGGCGATGGCCCGGGCGAGCTCGGCATCCGTGGAGGACGAGCGCACGGAGAAACCGTCGGCGTCCCACTCGATGACGGCGTATTCCTCCTTCTTGTCGATCTTGCGGTGAATGATCGCATCCCGGGCGGTCAGCTCGACCTCGCGGATCTCACTGTCGCGATACATGCGGCGGCCCGCTTCCAGCTGGTTGACGCTGAAATAATCCGCCCAATCGCGCTCCAGCTTCCCGAACCAGAACTCAAGGGACTGTGGAGTATAGATGCGTTTCGGTCCGTGCCTTTGCATCGAGTTGAAAGGTTGAGCGTAGAAACCACCTGCCGCAGCGCAACCCTGAATTCTGGATTTCGGAGCCCGCGGGCTGTCATGGATTTGCCGCAATCGTCACCCGGTCGACACCCGGATGTCACACGCGGCTGCGATGCTGGCGGCGAAAGGATGTTCCCGCCCGCTTAACATGTGAAGCTTGCCATCGTCACCGAAACCTTCCCGCCCGAGATCAACGGGGTGGCGATGACCTTTGGCGTCATCGCCCGCGAGCTCGGCCGCCGGGGCCATGCGGTGACCGTCTACCGGCCGTGGCGGTCCGACCTGCCGGACGAAGCGGCTCACCCGGAGTTTTGCGAGATCGCCCTGCCCGGCCTGCCCATTCCCGGCTACCCGTTGCTCCGGCTCGGCCTGCCCGCACGGCGCCGGCTGGCAAGGTGCTGGCGCACCGATCGTCCCGACCTCGTGCACGTCGCCACGGAGGGTCCGCTCGGCGCCTCCGCCGTCACCGCCGCGCGTACCCTGGGGCTGCCGGTCACGTCGAGTTTCCACACCAACTTTCATATCTACGCCGGCCATTACGGTTTCACGCCGCTGCGCCGGCTCACCCTCGCCTGGCTGCGCCACGTGCACAATCGCACGCTCCGCACCTTCGCGCCGACCGCGGAACTTTGCCGCGAACTCGCCGCGGCCGGCTTCACCCGGCTCGGCGTGCTCTCCCGCGGCGTCGACCCGCGCCAGTTTTCCCCGGCGCGCCGCTCGCCCGCGCTCCGCGCCGCCTGGGGCGCCGCCAACGGCGAGGTCGTCGTGCTCCACGCCGGCCGTATGGCCGCCGAGAAAAATTACCCGCTGCTCTTCCGCGCCTACGCCGCCATGCGTGGGGCCAATCCCCGGATGCGGTTCGTCCTGGTCAGCGACGGCCCGTTGCGGCCCGCGCTGCAGGCGGCGCATCCCGAATGCATCTTCACCGGCTTCATCCCCCGCGAGGACCTCGCCCGCCATTACGCCTCGGCCGATGTCTATGTGCATGCGAGCCTCACCGAAACGTTTGGCAACGTGCTCCTTGAGGCGATGGCCAGCGGCCTCGCCATCGTGAGCTTCGACTATGCGGCGGCCCGCCAGTTCGTGCGCCATCGCGTCAACGGCCTCGTCGTGCCCTGCGACCAGTCCGGGGCGCTCGTCGCGGCCGCCACCGAACTCGCCCGCGACGCCGCCCTGCGCGCCCGGCTTTGCGCCGCGGCGGCCGCGTCGTTGACGGCCCAATCATGGGAGACCATCATTCTGCGCCTCGAGGCCGACCTCATCGCCGCCGCCGCGTCCACCCTCCGATGACGAAGCTCCTCATCCTCACCGCCGGTTTTGGCGAAGGGCACAACGCCGCCGCCCGCAACCTCGCCGCGGCCTTCGAGTCGCTGGCCGGTCCCGGCACTTCATCCGTGGTCGATCTTTTCGCCCTCGCCACGCCCCGACTCAACCGCATCGCCCGCCGCGCCTATCTCGCCGCCATCAACGGCACCCCCCGGCTTTGGAGCGGGTTCTATGGGTGGTTCGACCGCAGGCGGATTTTCCCGCGGCATCTCTGGATGGTGCGCGCCGAGATGCGCGCGCTCGAAGCTGTCCTCGCCAGCCGGCGGCCTGCCGTCGTGGGCAGCACCTATCCCGTGTACGCATTCATGCTTGAGCGGTTCGCCCGCACCGGCCGGCTGGCCGTGCCGCATTACAACATCGTCACCGACTCCATCACCATCAACTCACTCTGGACGCGCCCCGCCTGCGCCGGTTGGTTCGTGCCCAACGAGGAGACCGCCGAGGTCATGCGCACCATGGGCGTGCCGCCGGCAAAGCTGCATGACCTCGGTTTTCCCGTGCCCTCCTTCTTCCAAGAACACGCCCGCGACCTCGCTCTGCCCGACCTCGCCGCCGGCGCGACTCCGCGGGTGCTGTACATTCTTCACTCCGGCGTCCGCCACGCCTGGGAGACCGCCCGCCGTCTCTTCGCGGAAACCGACTGGGAACTCACCTTCGCCGTCGGGCGCGACGAGCGCCTGCGCCGCCGGCTCACCCCGCTGGCCGCCGGCCGTCCGCGCCCCGCGGATATCCTCGGTTGGACCAACGAGGTTCCCCGCCTGCTGATGACCCACCATGTGGTCATCAGCAAGGCCGGCGGCGCCACCACCCAGGAAGCCATCGCCGCCCGCTGTCCGATGCTCGTCAACCAGATCGTCCCAGGGCAGGAGGAGGGCAACTACGAGCTGCTGCGCCGCCACCACGTCGGCGCGCTCGTCGAGACGCCCGATGCCGTCGTCACCGCGCTGCGGCGGGCCTTCGCCGATCGGGGCGTCGTATGGAGCCAGTGGCGCGCCGCGCTCGCTCCCCTCGCCCGCCCCGACGCCAGCCGTGCCATCGCCGCGCATCTGCTGGCACGGGCGGCCGCACCGGCCGCCACCGCCGCCGCATGAAAACCCGCTTCATCTTTAATCCGTGCTCTGGGCGGAACCGCCGCAATCGCTGGCTGGTGCCCGCCATCCGGGCGTTTATCGCGCAGCACCGGCTCGATGCCGACCTCGTCTTCACCCGCCATCCCGGGCACGCTACCGGCCTGGCCCGCGCCGCGCTGGTGGACGGTTGCGAACGGGTGGTCGCCGTCGGCGGCGACGGCACAATGAACGAAGCCGCCCAGGCGCTCGTGGGCGCGGCCGCCGCGCTCGCCATCGTGCCCTGCGGCTCGGGCAACGGCCTTGCGCTCCACCTGGGCCTGCCCACCCAGCCACGCCGCGCCCTGGCGCTTATTGCCGATGCCACTGCCCGCGTCGCCGTCATCGACACCGGCACGGCCAACGGCCACCCTTTCTTCAATGCGATGGGCGTCGGCTTTGACGCCGAGATCAGCCGTCGTTTCAACCGCCTGACCCGCCGGAGTCTCACCGCCTATGCGCGCATCGGGCTCGCGGCGTTCGTCCGCGCTGCTGGGCAGCAGAACGGCCAGCGGGTCACGATCACGGATGGCAACGGCACGCGGGAGACGCTCAACGCCTTCCTTGTCGCCGTCGCCAACTCCGATCAATACGGCAACCACGCCCGGCTGGCGCCCGGCGCTTGCGTCGACGACGGCCTCCTCGACCTGGTGGCCCTGGAGCCGCCCGGCTTGATGGGCGCACCGCTGCTCGTGGCGCGGCTGTTTCTCGGCACCTTCGATCGCAGCCCGCGGGTGCGGCGGCATCGGGGCGCGCGCTTCGTCATCCAGCGCCCCGCGCCCGGCCTCATTCACACTGACGGCGAGACGCATGAAACCGGTGCCACGGTGGAGATCACCGTTCGCCCACGCAGCCTGCGTCTTCTGGTGCCCGCCACCTGCCGGGTCGTCTCAACCGCCGCCGCTCCGCCTTCCTCCTTCCAGCCATGGAAAAGAAACGCCTCCGAGTCCGCACCGTAATCATCTCCGACGTTCACCTCGGCACGCCCGACTGCAAGGCGCGCGAAGTGAATCATTTTCTCCGCAGCATCCGCTGCGAGAAACTCATCCTCAACGGCGACATCATCGACGGCTGGCAGCTCCGGCGCGCCGGCTACTGGACCAAGGCGCACACCCGGTTCATCCGCATCGTGCTCAAGATGCTCGAGAAGCGTGACACGCGCGTGATCTACACCCGCGGCAACCACGACGACGTCCTTGCGGCCTTCCTGCCGCTCGAATTTGAAAACCTTCACATCGTCGAGGATCACATTCATGAAGGCGTGCGCGGTCGCTACCTGGTGCTGCACGGCGACGTGTTCGATACCGTGACGAATAACTTCGTCTTCCTCGCCCATCTCGGCGACTGGGGTTATCAGGTCCTCCTCAAAATCAACCGCGCCTACAACGCCTGGCGCGCCTGGCGCGGCAAGGAATACTGGTCGCTCAGCAAGGCCATCAAGGCCCGGGTCAAATCCGCCGTCAGCCACGTCTCCCAGTTTGAGGACCACATCGTGAAGCTGGCCCGGCATCACCGCTGCGTCGGCGTGATGTGCGGCCATATCCACACGCCCGCCGACAAGATGATCGGCGGTGTGCACTACCTCAATTCCGGCGACTGGATCGAATCGCTCACCGCGATCGTCGAACACCTCGACGGCCGCTTCGAACTCGTCGACTACGGGAGTTTTGTGAAGGACTATCCGATGCCGAGCGACGAGCCGGCCCTGGAGGCCACCCCGGAACTGGTCGAAACGTAGCGGCCCCCGTTTTGCCTCGCGAAGCGGCGGAAGGTTTATTTCGTGAAAGGCCGCCCCATGAGTTTCCTCGTCGCTTCTCCGCCCCGTCCCGGTCCGCCCGCCGGGCGGGATGACCGTTTCCCGCCGGGCATCCCGTACATTGTCGGCAACGAGGGCGCCGAGCGCTTCAGCTTCTACGGGATGAGCCAGATCCTCTACGTGTATCTCGCCGGGTTGTTCAGCGGTTTCGTCGCCGAGAATGCCATCCCCGCCGCCGCCAAGGTTCACGCCACCCAGATCAATCACCTGTTCATCGCCGGCGTGTATCTTTTCCCGATGATCGGCGCGATTCTCGCCGATCGTCTGCTCGGAAAATACCGCGTGATTTTCTGGATTTCCCTGATCTACGTCGCCGGGCACGCCGCCCTCGCGATCGGCGGGCGTTTTGGCACGCTCGGCAACCTCGGCGCCGCGGAGTTCGCCATGTTCACGGGCCTCACGCTCATCGCCATCGGTTCCGGGGGCATCAAACCCTGCGTTTCCGCCAATGTCGGCGACCAGTTCACCGCGGCCAACTCGCATCTCGTCACCCGTGTCTTCCAGGTCTTCTACTTTATCATCAATTTCGGCTCGTTTTTCGCCAGTGTGCTGACGCCGTTTCTCTACCAGCGCGTCGGACCCGAAGTGGCCTTTGGCGTGCCTGGCATCCTGATGGCGCTTGCCACGATCGTTTTCTGGGCCGGCCGCCGCAAATTTGTCCACGTTCCGCCGCAGCCCGGCGGGGCGCTCGGGGCGCTGGACTTCGTCGCGTCCTCCCTCATGGCCGTGCCGCTGCTGGTGTTCATCGCCGGCGGCGCCACCGTGGCTGAGAGCCTGGTCGGCGCGGCGATGAGCAAGGAACCCGGGGCCATGGCGATCGCTTGGGGCGGCCTCGCCCGCGATTACTGGCCGTACGCTGCCGGCAGCCTCGCGGCACTGCTGGCGGGGCTGGGGCTCTTCGCGCGCCGGCAGCGCCTGCAGGCCGATGCGGGTTTCCTCTCCGTGCTGGTCCATTGCGTGAGACACCGCGGCGAGCGCGGGCCCGGGGACGACTTTTGGGCGCCCGCCCGCCGGCGCTTTGGCGACGAGGCGGCTGAGGGACCGCCCGCGGTGCTGCGGATCGTCGTCGTGTTTTCGATGGTGAGCGTGTTCTGGGGGCTTTACTACCAGTACTCGTCAACCTGGATTGAGCAGGCCAAGGCGATGGGCCGCACGGTCACGCTGCCGGTCTGGCTGTGGAACGACTGGTTCATCCCGGCCGGGATCGCCAGTGCCCTCTTCGGCCTGCTGTGGATCGTGCGTTGGGTCTCCAACCGCCCGCCGACGCGCTTCGTCGTCGGCTTGTTTCTCGTCGCCATCGGCCTTTGGGGCGCGGGGGCCGGGGTCCTTCAATGGCTGAAGGGCGGCACCTTCGTGCTCGAGATGCTGCCGGCGCAGATTTCGGCCCTCAATCCGCTGCTGGTGATGATCATCATCCCCTTGCTCAACGTCGCCGTCTACCGGCCGCTCGAACGCCGCGGCCGGCCGATGCCGCCGCTGCGCCGCATGACCATCGGCATGTTCCTCGCCGCGCTTTCGTTTGTGGCCGTTGCGCTGCTGCAGGCGCGCATCCAGGCGGCGGGCCGCGGCGAAGTCCATGTGCTCTGGCAGATCATTCCGTACACGCTGGTCACGGCGGCGGAGGTGCTGGTGTCGGTGACCGGCCTCGAGTTCGCCTACACGCAGGCGCCGCGCAAGATGAAGTCGACGATCATGAGCTTCTGGCTCCTGTGCATCACCTTCGGCAACGTGCTGGTGGCCTTCCTCGCGCCGCTGGAGACGCTCTCGCTCGCCAAGTTCTTCTGGCTCTTCGCCGGGTTGATGGCCGTCGCCGCCACGGTCTTCGCCCTCCTCGCCGCCCGCTACCGGGGCCGGAGCTACCTCCAGCCCGCCTGACGCCGGCTCAGCCGCGCTTCGCCAGGTGTTCGTAGATCACCGCCAGCGTGCGCTCGACCGCACCGCGGTTGTGGGCATGCCACGCGAGCACCGCCGTGCCCATGCGCGCGCGGCGCGCCTCGTCCCCCAGCAGTTCGACACAGGCGGCGATGAGTTCGCTTTCGTTGAGCACTTCGCGAGCGCCGGCGCATTCCCGCAGAGCGCGGACGATCTCCCGGAAGTTCGTCATGTGCGGACCAAAGAGCAGCGGCTTGCCCAGCGACGCCGCCTCGACCGGCGACTGCCCGCCCTCATGCGGCGGCAGGCTCTTGCCGCAAAACACCACGTCCGCCAGCTGCGTGAGCTCGCGGAGTTCGCCCGTCGTGTCGCCCACCGCAACGTCCACCTCGTGCGGCGCAGTGCCGTGGGAGCGCAGGTGGAAGCGCAGCCCGGTCTTCGCGAGCGCGGCGGCGACCACGTCGCGGCGCTCGGCATGGCGCGGCACCAGCAGAAGCGAGACCTTCAGTCCGCGGCTGCGCGCGGCCTTCAGCGCCTGCACGAGGACCAGCTCCTCGCCGTCCCAAGTGGAAGAACCGAGCAGCACCAGGCCCTCGCCCAGGCCCAAGGCCCGCCGCAACTCGTCCCGCTGGGTTCCGCTGAGCGGCGGGATGGTGAGGTCGAGCTTCATGTTGCCCAGCGTCCGGAGTTTTCCCGGCGGAAAACCGAGGGCGCGAAGGCGTTCCTCGTCCTGCGGGGAAACCGGGAGACTGCAGGCGATGCCGCCGAGCAGCGACGGCACGAGACGGCGCGCCTTCCACATCCGGCGGAAACTGCGGTCGGACAGCCGCGCGTTGATGCTCAGGACCGGCACGCCGTGCCGCCCCGCCTGCCGGATGTGCTCCGGCCAGCGCTCGCCTTCCATGAGAATCGCCAGATCCGGCTTGATGCGCCGCCACGCGCGAAGGCTGAACAGCCACCAGTCGAGCGGGAAATAACCGAGCGCGACGATCAGCGGGGTGTAGCGTTCCCGCGCGAGCTGGTGGGCCGTGCTGGTGGTCGTGGTCAGGTAAACCTCCACCGATTCGTCCCTTTTCAGCGTTTCCAGCAGCGGGCCGACCGCCAGCATCTCACCCACGCTCACCGCTTGCAGCCAGACGCGCCGCACGCCCGGACGCTTCGGGGGCAGCGGCGGCGTGCCGCCGAAACGATGGCTGAAGTTTGGTCCGTAGCCCCCGCGCTTCCGCATCCGCCGCAGATAGTACGGCGCAGCCAGAATAAGCGCGGGCAGAAACAGGAACCGATACAGCCAGATCATGAGAGTCGAAAGGCGAGAGACGAAGGTCGAAAGTCAGTCCAGCCTGACTTTGCGCTCCTTGATTGCCAGCGAGCGATTCAGCGCGGCGATCCGAATCGCCATTTTGTCGATCCGGACGAGTGAAGCCTCCAAAGTATCGCCGGCAAGGTAGCCCAGGTCGTGGGCGAGGAACAGATGCGATGCAAGTTCCATGGCGGAGCCGTACGATTGTTCCAGAAAGCGCGCAAAATCCCGATCCGAATTGCGCCCGGAACCTTCGGCGATGTTCGCGGATATCGAGTTGGCCGCGCGTCTGTTCTGTGAAGTGAGTCCATAAAGCTCCTCTGGTGGAAGAGTCACCGTCATCCGATAGATGTCACGGTTGAGCGACCGGGCATCATGCCAGACGTCGAGCTTCTGAAAACGGAAACGAGGGAGTGGTACAGGGGATGTTTTATTCACGCGGTCTTTGTGGAGTTCCCCTCGGGCCTCGGCAACCTGCAAAAGCGGAGGGCTCATGCCTCCGGCTTTGGACTTTCGGCCATCGACCCTCGCCGCTCGCGCCCCAGCGGCGCGAGCCTCACAGTCCGAGCACCCAGGCAAAGATCAGCGGGGCGACGATGGTGGCGTCGCTTTCGATGATGAACTTGGGCGTGCCGACGGCCAGCTTGCCCCAAGTGATCTTCTCGTTGGGCACCGCCCCGGAATAGCTGCCGTAACTGGTGGTGGAATCACTGATCTGGCAGAAGTAACCCCACAACGGCACGTTCCGGCGCCGCAAGTCCTGCTGCAGCATGGGCACCACGCAGATCGGAAAATCACCGGCAATGCCGCCTCCGATCTGGAAGAAGCCGATCGAGCCCACACCGCGGCGGCCCAGCGGATGAGCGGTTTTCGCATACCAGTCGGCCAGGGTCATCATGTATTCGATGCCGGTGCGCACGGTGTGAACGTTCCGTACGCCACCGCGGATGCAATGGGCGGCGTACATGTTGCCGAGGGTGGCGTCCTCCCAGCCGGGTACCCACATGGGCAGGTTTTTCTCGCAGGCGGCGAGCATCCAGGAGTGCCGCGGGTCGATCTGATAATGCTTCTTCAGCTTCCCGCCCCGGAGGATCCGGTAGATGAACTCGTGCGGAAAATGGCACTCGCCGGCCCGGTCGGCCTTGACCCACTCCGCGAGCACGACGGCCTCGATGCGGCGCATGGCCTCGTCCTCGGGGATGCACGTGTCGGTGACACGGTTCATGTGGCAGTCGAGCAGTGCCTTCTCGTCGCGGGCCGCGAGGGTGCGGTAGTGCGGCACGCGCTCGTAGTAATCGTGGGCGACGAGGTTGAAGATGTCCTCCTCGAGATTCGCGCCCGTGCAGACGACGGCGTGCACCTTGTCCCTGCGGATCATCTCGGCGAGCGTGATGCCGAGCTCGGCGGTCGACATGGCGCCAGCCATGGCGACGAGCATTTTGCCGCCTTGCTGCAGATGCGCCTCGTAAGCCTTGGCCGCGTCCATGAGCGCGGCGGCGTTGAAGTGGCGGTAATGCCGGGCGATGAACTTCGACACCGCCCCCTTGGATTTCGCCAGGGCGGCGTTGATGTCTTCGGGCCGCGTCCTGCTGGGTCGGACTCTCATGGGGGCAAAAAATAGGGATGAAGATGCGCCGTAGCCACAAAAAACTCCTCCGCCCGGGTTCATTTATATGCCTCGTGAGCAGTTCCTTCTGGTCAATCATCCTTTCCCTTTCCCGGCTGGTCGACCAGGTCTGCGACCTTGCCTTCTCCGCTGCCCCGCGCACCTTGACCGCCATGATGTCTTCGTCGCGTCGTCTTTGCCTGTTGCTCCCCGCCGTCTTCGCCCTGGCGCTGGTCACCGCTCGTCCGGTCCTGGCCGCACCGCCGGTTTTCGCCCAGGAGGCCAGCGACCTCCAGCCCGACCCGGCCGCCGTCTGGGGCCGCCTGCCCAACGGCTTGCGCTATGTCGTGCTGCCCAACAAGGAGCCGCAGGGCCGCGCCAGTCTGCGCCTCGTCGTGGGCTCCGGCTCGCTGTACGAGACCGAGGCGCAGCGCGGGCTGGCCCACTTTCTCGAGCACATGGCCTTCAACGGCAGCACGCATTATGCACCCGGCACGCTCGTCGAGTATTTCCAGCGTCTCGGCATGAGCTTCGGCGGCGACACCAACGCCTACACCTCCTTCGACAGCACCGTCTACATGCTTGAGCTGCCCAATACGCAGGCCGCCACGCTGGCCGAGGGCTTTCAGGTCTTCGCCGATTACGCCGGTGGCCTCCTGCTCGAAACCAAGGAGATCAACAAGGAGCGCGGCATCATCCTCGCGGAAAAACGCGACCGTGACTCCGTCGAATACCGCACCTCCGTCGCCGAGTACGAATTCCTCCTCGGCGATTCCCTGTTCCCGAGACGCATGCCCATCGGCCTCGCGGAGGTCATTGAGCAATCCTCGCGCGAGCCGTTCGTAGACCTCTACAATGCCTGGTATCGCCCGGATAACCTGGCCGTCATCGCCATCGGCGACTTCGACCCGGCGGCAGTCGAAGCGCAGATCAAGCAGGCCTTCGGTCCCCTCCAGGCCCGCGCACCGGCCCGGCCGCAGCCCGACCTCGGCCACGTCTCCACTGCGCCCGGCCTGCACGCGCGGTTTCATCCAGAGCCCGAGGCGGCCCATGCCACGGTCTCCATCCAGACGATGACGCCCTACCCCGGCGAGCCTGACACCGCCGCCAACCGCCTCAAATACCTGCCGCGTGACCTCGCGTTCCAGATGCTCAACCGCCGCCTCTCGATTCTCGCCAAGCAGGAAAACGCACCCTTCGCCAGCGGCACGGCCAACGTAAACGAGAGCTACCATTTCTTCCGCAACGCTTCCATTGAGCTGAACTGCAAGCCGGAAAACTGGCGCGCCTCGCTCACGGTCGCCGAGCAGGAGCTCCGCCGGGCGCTCGAATACGGTTTCCAACCCGCGGAGTTGAACGAAGCCACGGCCAACTATCTCAATTCCCTCGAACAGGGGGCCAAAAGCGCCTCCACCCGCCGCTCCGGCGAGCTGGCCGGTGAACTCATCTCCTGCCTGCTGCGCGATGAGGTGTTCACCCATCCCGCCGCCGACCTCGCCCTCTACAAGCCCGCGCTCGAGAAAGTGACGGTGGACGACTGCCTGCGCGCCTTCCGCGAGACGTGGGCGGTCGACCAGCGCCATCTCTTCGTGACCGGCAACATCGCCTTCGCCAAGGAATCCGCCGCCCCCGAGTCAATCATCACCAGCGTCCATGAGGCGAGCTGCGCCGTCGCCCTCGAACCGCCCGAGAAAATCGCCGGCGAGGCGTTTGCCTACACCAATTTCGGCCCGGCAGGCGCGGTCACCCATCATGAGCACGTGGAGGATCTCGACGTCCACCTCGTTGAGTTCGCCAACGGCGTGCGCCTCAACCTCAAGAAGACCGACTTCGAAGCCAACACCATCCACGTCAACATTCGCGTCGGCGCCGGCCGGCTGACCGAGCCCGCGACCGAGCCCGGCCTCGCCTTCCTGGCCAACCTCACGTTCATCACCGGCGGCCTTGGCAAGCACAACATCGACGATCTCCAGCGCCTCTTCGCCAGCAAGACAGTCGGACTTAACTTCAATGTGCACGACGACGCTTTCACGCTTGGCGGCACCACCAACCGCGACGACCTGCCGGCGCAGCTCCAGCTCCTCACCGCCTTCCTGGTCGATCCCGGCTATCGTCCCGAGGCGCTGCGGCAGGGCCGGAAGATCATCGAGCAGATGTACAACCGCTTCGCCCACACTCCCACCGGCCCGATGCAGACCGAAGTCCCCCGCCTGCTCGCCAGTGATGACCCCCGCTTCGGGCTGCCCGCCGAGAAGGTCGTCCTGAACCGCACGCTTGACGAGGTTCGTGCGTGGCTCGCCCCGCAATTTGCGAGTGGCGCCATTGAGATCGCCGTCGCGGGCGACATCGATATCGACGCCACCATCACCGCCGTGGCGCAGACCCTCGGTGCGCTGCCCCAGCGCGCGCCCAAACCCGGACTCGCCGAGGCGCGGCAGGTGTTCTTCCCGGCGCCGTTCACGAAGAACTACGCCGTGCCGACCGAGATTCCCAAGGGTCTCGTCACACTCTATTGGCCCACGACCGACGCCCGCGACGTTCGGCTCGCCCGCCGCCTCGGCCTGCTGGCCGAAATCCTCACCGACCGCCTGCGGGTGAAGGTGCGCGAGGAGATGGGCGACGCCTACAGTCCCGAGGCCTTCAGTGCGCCCAGCGATACGTACACTCATTACGGGTACCTGCTGTCGCAGATCACCATCGATCCTGCGCAGGCGCAGAAGATCGTCGACACCGTCCTCGCCATCGCCGCCGATCTTCAGAAAAACGGCGCGACGCCGGACGAACTCGAGCGCGCCAAGAAACCGATTCTCACCTCGCTGAAGGAATCCGCGCGCACCAATCCCTACTGGCTCAACAACGTCATCGGTTCCTGCCAGGAGTTTCCGCAGCGGCTCGACTGGTGCCGCACGCGCTACAGCGATTTCGAGGGCATCACCAAGGCCGAGATCGATGCCCTCGCCGCGCAGTACCTCGACCCCGCGTGCTCCTTCCGCATCATCGTGCTGCCGGAGGCAAAGACTGGTGGATGAAATCCCTTCGGTAATGCCCTTCCTGGTCTGTCATTTCACACCGATCTTCCGCCGCACACGCCCTGCTTATCCCTTGCCGCAGAATCTTCCTTCTGTTCGTATGACGGCCGCGTGACGCCTGCCGCTTTCATTGCCAAATGGGCTGCTGCCGATCTCTCCGAGCGCGCCTCCTACCAGCAGCACTTTCTCGACCTCTGCGAACTGGTCGGCCACCCGAAGCCCGCTGAAGTCGACACCACCGGCGAAATCTTCACCTTCGAAAAAGGTGCCGCCAAGCACAGCGGAGGCGACGGTTGGGCCGACGTATGGAAACGTGGCTTCTTTGCCTTTGAATACAAGGGCGCACGCGCCAACCTGGCCCAAGCCTACGACCAGCTTCTGCAGTACCGCGAGGCGCTCGAAAATCCTCCACTCCTCGTCACCTGCGACACGCGCGACCTCGAAATCCACGCCAACTTTACTGGCACGCCGCCCAAGGTGCATCGGATTGCGCTGGGCGAGATCAGCTCGGTCCGCGGTCTCGAGGTGTTGCGCTGCCTATTCTTCGAGCCGGACAAACTTCGTCCGGGTGCGACCAACCGCGCCATCACGGAAGAGGCGGCCGCCCGCCTCGGCCACATCGCCGAGAGCCTGCGTCAGCGCGTTTCAGATCCGCACAAGGTGGCCCAGTTTCTCGATCGGGTCGTCTTTTGCCTCTTCGCCGAGGACATCGGACTGCTGCCGACCAGGCTTTTCTCCCAAATGGTCATACGCCACCGCTATAAGCCGGCGGTTCTGAAGCAGATGATGGATTCGTTGTTTCAGTGCATGGCCCATGGCGGTCCGTTCGGCATCGATGAAATCCGCCACTTCAACGGCGACCTATTCACCGACGCGCCTGCGCTCGAACTCACGGACGACGAAATCGACGCCATCTACGAAGCCGCCCAGCTCGAATGGAGCGCCGTGGACGCATCCATCTTCGGCACCCTTTTCGAACGCGGGCTCGACCCCGCCAAACGCGCCCAGCTTGGCGCTCATTACACCAGCCGCGAGGATATCGAAATCCTCGTTGAGCCGGTCGTGCTGGCACCGCTGCGCCGTGAATGGGCCGAAGTGCGTGCGATCATCCAGAACCTCCTCGCCACCGGAAGGAAGCAACCCACCAAGGTCGACGCCGCTGGGCTCCTGGCCAAGGGCGAGGCGTTGGTCCGCAAAGGCGAACTCCTCCTCAGGCAAAGTGAGCAACAGCGCGCCGCGGGCGCGAAGCTCATTGCCGAGGGCCGACAGTTGATCGCCATGGCCAAACGTAGCACAGGCCGCGTGGAAGAACCGGTCACTCCCTACCTCGGCGCGCTTGCGCCTGCCCAGCGCAACAAAGCCATCATCGAAGCCGACGCGCTCAAGGCTCGCTTCCTCGATCGTCTGGCACACGTCACGGTGCTCGATCCGGCATGCGGTTCGGGCAATTTTCTTTATGTAACGCTGCAGAAGCTCAAGGTCCTCGAGAAGGAGGTCATCACCTACGGCTCCGACGCAGGGCTGAAGGTCAGCTATATCCCGCGCGTGGCGCCGTGGCAGCTCGGAGGTCTCGAACTCAGTCCCTATTCCCATGATCTTGCGCAGATGGTCGTGTGGATCGGTTATCTCCAATGGAGCCGCGACAACGGCTTCGCCATCACCGACAGCCCCCTGCTGCGCAAGCTGAGCGGCTTCCAGTGCCGCGACGCCATTCTCGAGGGCGCCGACACCACCGCCCCGCGGCCCGCCTCGTGGCCCGATGCCGAGTTTGTGGTGGGCAACCCGCCTTTCCTCGGCGGCAAGCTGCTGCGCCGTGAACTCGGCGACGCGTATGTCGATGCCCTCTTCAAGGCCTGGGCCGGACGCGTGCCGCCCGAAGCCGACTTCTGCTGCTACTGGTTTGAGCAGGCCCGGGCACAAATCGCCGTCGGCGGGACCAGGCGCGCCGGGCTGCTTGCTACGCAGGGCATCCGCGGCGGCGCCAATCGCGAGGTGCTCAAGCACATCAAGGAGTCCGGTGACATCTTCTTTGCGGTCAGCGACCGCGAGTGGATTCTCGACGGCGCGGCCGTGCACATCTCCATGGTCGGCTTCGACGATGGCGGCGAATCTGACCGCGTGCTTGACGGACAGCCTGTCCCGGCCATCCACGCCAACCTCTCCGCCTCCGCCGCCGACACGACGCAGGCCAGGATTCTCCCGGAAAACCGCGGCCTGTCCTTCATGGGCGACACCAAGGTCGGTCCGTTTGACATTCCTGAGAATCTTGCCCGCGAAATGCTCACCGCACGCAATCCGCATGGAAAGCCCAACAGCGACGTCGTCCGCCCATGGGTCAACGGCCTCGATATCACGCGAACGCCGCAACGCATGTGGATCATCGACTTCCCGCCGGGCATGGAGGAACGCGAAGCCATGCTCTATGAGCAGCCGTACGAGTACGTCCGACGGCACGTGCGACCGAAACGGGCCGGCAACAAACGTGCCGTATATCGCGAACGCTGGTGGATTCACGGTGAGGCTAGGCCCGACATGCGCGCCGCCCTGGCCAAGCGCGACCGCTACATCGCCACGACTACGGTTTCGAAACACCGCATGTTTGTCTGGCTGCCTCCGGAAACCCTGCCGGATCATCAACTCATCGTCTTCGCCCGTGACGACGATTGGTTTTTCGGCGTGCTGCACTCACGCTTCCACCAGGTGTGGGCACTGCGTATGGGTACGCAGTTGGAGGACAGGCCGCGCTACACGCCGACGACCTGCTTCGAGACGTTCCCCTTCCCGTGGCCGCCAGCCACGCCTCTGGGCAAGCTCACGCGGACTCAGGAAGATCAGCGCACCGCTATCGCGCAGGCCGCCCGCGCGCTCGATGCGCAGCGTAACGAATGGCTGGGTGACCGTTCCGATCCCCAGCGTACGCTCACCGCGCTCTACAACGCCCGACCCGCATGGCTGATCAATGCGCACGCTGCGCTCGACGACGTCGTCGCCGCCGCCTACGGCTGGCCCGCCGATCTGCCGGATGATGAAATCCTCTCCCGGCTGCTCGCTCTGAATCGGGAACGGACCGCCACGCCGTAACGGCGTTTGTCCTGTAGGAGCTTGCTAGCAAGCGATCCCTTGACAAGAACGTGACTTGATCGCCTGCAAGCAGGCTCCTACCGCGTTTCCTCTTTCCTTCGATCCAGTCTCCTCCGCAGCTACACCTTTCGCCTCATTCGGAAAAACCATGAATGTGCTGGATGCCATCAAAACGCGCCAATCCATCCGCGCCTACCAGGCAAAGCCCATCGAGCCGGAGAAACTTAAGGCGGTCCTGTCCGCCGCCAACCGGGCGGCTTCCGCAGACAACCTGCAGGCCTATCAGATTTACGTGGTCCGCAGCGAATCGATGAAGCAGGCCCTGGTCGCGGCCGCCGCCGGACAGAAATTCCTAGCCGCCGCGCCGGTGGTGCTGGTCTTCGCCGTGGATCCGAAACGATCCGCCGCGAAATTCGGGGCGCGGGGCGAACAAATCTATTGCATGCAGGACGCCTGCGCCGCCGTCTGCAACGCGATGCTGGCCGCGGTGGAGCTGGGCCTGGGCACCTGCTGGGTGGACGCGGTGGATGAAGCCCTGGCGGGCCAGGCCATCGGTCTGCCGGCGGACCAGCGCGCCGCCGTCCTCCTGCCGATCGGCTACCCGGCCGAAACCCCGCCCCGCACCACCCGGCGCGCGCTGTCAGACTTGGTGACCGATCTCGGTCGCTGAAATGGCGGATCCGGCGCCGTCCGGCTAGAGGCTATCCGAAAACCTTGCTGCGCTGTGGAGGGCGCTGCTCCGTCAGCGCCGCTCGGACATTTGGCGGCGTTCTGCTGGCCAGCAGAATGCTGGCCAGCGGAGTCGCGCCCTCCGAGATGGGCGCAGCCCCTCGACAGGCTCGGGGCCCTGAGCTGGTCGAACGGGCAAGCCTGCGCCCCTACGATTCATTCACGGGTTTTCGGATAGCCTCTAATCATCCGCCGCCTGCTCGAGCGCCCGCGCGAGTTCGTCTTTGGCGAGCGTCGTGCTGATGAACAGCTCCTGGCGCGCGCCGGCACTCAGCGCGATGGCCTTCCAGCCATTCTGCGTCGGCACGGTCACCCGCACCTGCACCCTGCCCCGGGCGGCACGCACCGGGCGGATCACGCCCGGAATCACCGAGCGGATGGTTCCCGGATGGTCCGCCAGCAGACGTTCCAGCAGGCCGCGCACGCCGTCGATGATGCCGTGCTTGATCTTGAGCCTGCCCTGAGCCGTTCGCAGCCGCATCGGTCCTCCGTCAGCTTCCCGGCCGGTAGGAGGTTTCGATCCGCTGCTCGCGCCGGTGCCGCTCGATGGCGAGGTCGAGCAGCCGTTCGATGAGTTGCGGATACGGCACGCCGGACGCCTCCCAGAGTTTCGGGTACATGCTGATCTTCGTGAAGCCGGGAATGGTGTTGATCTCGCTCACATAGGCGCGGCCGTCGGCGCACACAAAAAAATCCACCCGCGCCATGCCCGCGCACTCGAGCACCTGGAAGGTCGCCACCGCGAGCTGCCGCACGCGTTCGCTGATGGCCGGCGGCAGCTCGGCCGGGATGCACAGCAACGCACCGTTCTCATCGAGATACTTCGCCTCGTAGGAATAAAAATCGTGCCGGGGCACGATCTCGCCCGGCACCGAGGCCAGCGGGTCGTCGTTGCCCAGCACCGCCACCTCGATCTCGCGGCCCTGGACAAACTCCTCCACGAGGATCTTACGATCGTAGCGCAGCGCCTCGGTCCGCGCCGCGGCCCAGCCGGCGGCGTCGCGCACCTTGCTCACGCCCACGGAGGAGCCGGAGTTGACCGGCTTCACGAAAAACGGCGCCCCGAACTTCGCCGCCAGCCCGTCGAAAGTCGCGAGCGCCGCGGTGGGCTCCGTGAGCGTGACGGAGCGCGCCACCGGGATGCCCGCGTCGTGCAGGAGGTGCTTGGCGACGTCCTTGTCCATGCCCACCGCGGAACCGAGCACGCCCGCGCCGACAAAGGGCACGTTGGCCAGCTTGAGCAGGCCCTGCACCGTGCCGTCCTCGCCGTAGGTGCCGTGCAGCACGGGAAAGACCACGTCGAGCGGCGGCAGCCCGCGATGGGAGCCGGCCCCGACGAGCGCGCGCTCCGTCTCGCCCGGCACGAAGGCCAGCGCTTCGCCGGCCGTGCCCGCGGCAAGCTCCGCCGAGGGCGAGGCGGCGGCGTCCAGCCGCGCGGCATCGCACACGTGCCACTGGCCGGCCTTGTCGATGCCGATCAGGACGACGTCGTACTTCGCCCGGTCGATCGCCTCGTAGACGTTGCGCGCCGACTGCAGCGACACCTCGTGTTCAACGGACTTCCCGCCGAAAAGAATGCCCACGCGCTTCTTTGCCATGCCTCCATTTCGCGGTTCCTGGCCACCGCCTCCAGCCTGAAATGCGGCGCCTCCAGGAGAGTATCGCCACAAAGAGGCACCAAAAGCACCCCAGTCATGGTGCCTTTTTGCGGCCAACATCACTGCCGGCCTCCTGGAGCAGCATCCAGCCGAGCAGGCCCTGCGCGAAACCGTGGCAGGCGGGTTGCGCGCGTCCGTTGAACACGCCGAGCGACTTGAGCACCGTGATGAGACGCGGCGGCAGGTCGCCGGCGAACCAATGGAACCAGAGCGGGAAAAGACTCCGCTCCATGTGCGCCGCCAGCAGCGGCAGAAACCCGTCGCAGACGAGATTGTCGAGTCGTGTGCCACCGACCGCACCGGCGGTAATTTCCCGCGCAAGGCGGACGCGCAGCGCCGGCAGACCCAGCCGCCTCCGCACGATCGTCGTTGGCCAGGCGCTACCCTCACCCGGCAGCGCGGGAAACCCTGCGGCCAGTTTCACCAGTTGTTCCGGCCACTCGGGTTGCGCGCGGGTCCATGCGGCATACTGGCCAAGGCGCACCCGCGGATGATTTGCCGGCCGCACGCCCTGCAGGCTCCACGCGGAGGCTTCCGCGGCAAACAGCGCGCCTGCGTCGACCGCACTTCCCGCCCACATCGTCAGCGGCGCGCGGACGGCGACTTTGAGCATGGGTGCGCGGTTGAAACGATAGCCCAGAATCTCCAGCGCCGCATGGTGGCACGCCTCGGCCCAGCCCAGCCGTTCCACGCGCCGCCGCGCAAAACGCACCTTCTGCTGCCAGCGTTGCTCCGCCTGCGCCAAAAGCACGGTGCGCACCTCGGCGGCGGGCAGTCGCGCCAATTCCTCGGTGGCGCGCCAGTCGGTGCGGCTGGCCAGCGTCTCCACCGCATCCTCGGCGGCATACTCCTCGAGATCGTGCAGCAGCAGCGGCAGCAGCACGAGCGTGGGAATGGGGCTGCCGTCGGCACCGCGCGCCCGTTCGCCGGGCGCGGGCGGAAACAGCACCACGTGCAACACGACGTGGTCGTAGGCCCGGTCGGCGGCATGCGCATGCGCCGTCCAATCGCCCGCATGCAGGTGCAGCTCCACATCGCCGGTCAACTCCTGGTCGCCAAGGCGCAGCCGGGCGTTGAGAAAATCCGGGCCGCCCAGAAGATTCCACCGTCCGGGATGCAACACGCGCAGCGGCCGGCCGTCCTCCGCCAAGGCGCGCCCCGCGTCATACTCGCCGCGCAGCCAGATTTTCTGGAGCAGCCGTTCGGTGAAGGTGAACGGACCGTAGAGCCCCTGAATTTCCGCCACCTTCCAGTCCGGCGCCGGCTGTCCTGCTGTCGTCATGATCGTTCTCTTCCTGCGGGACAGCAAAGCATGCCGCCGATAAAGATCAATCTAGGATTCCATGTTTTAGAAACGCCTGGCCGTCGCATCCTTTCCCGCTTGTCCGTCACCGGCTTCCCTTCACCTTTGATCACCAGCATGCCCGACGCACCCCGCAGCCGGTTGCAGATCACGCTCGCGATCGTCCTGCTCGTCGCGCTGGTGGTGTTCGTGCCGGGCTTCCTCTATTTTACCGAGCTGGCCCTGCGTGAGCTGCGCTTCATGTGGTGGCTCATCCTGCTGCTCGGCGGCGCCATCTGGCTGCTGACGCGCCTCGGACGGAAGAAGTAGGCCTCCGGCACGACACCGTGGAGAAAGCTCGACAACCCGGAGCGCCGGACAAAGTTATAGCCGACTTCCGGAGGAGTGGCTGAGTGGTTTAAGGCACCTGACTTGAAATCAGACGTGGACGCAAGTCCACCGGGGGTTCGAATCCCTCCTCCTCCGCCACTTTTCTTTCGGAGTCCGAAAGAAAAGTTGGCGCGGCGGTAAACGAAGCGGTCCTTGGAGTTTTCGGGTCTACACCAAAGATTGGGGAGGGGGCACGGTTGAGGGTTGGGTTGGTGAGTGGAGGGTTAGCCGCACTGGGCGATGACGCGGAGGCGGTAGTTCTGGAAGGAGCGGAAGCCGTAGGCTCTACGC
>Ga0208457_1000234_pt1 | contig 64994 bp, 60 predicted proteins | sample June2015DPH_10_1_FD_185513 | JGI IMG/M metagenome (GOLD analysis project Ga0208457, IMG submission 185513) | Peatland microbial communities from SPRUCE experiment site at the Marcell Experimental Forest, Minnesota, USA - June2015DPH_10_150... | ecosystem: Environmental > Terrestrial > Soil >... | reverse complement strand
GCTTTTGAGACTCCGAACGTGCCGGTCACTAACAAGGCCAGCGCGCCGATGCCCGCGAATTGGAGAACACGTTTCATTCGATATCGTCCGTCGCAATGCGAAGCGATTTCAGAAACCGTACATCCTGGGGAGTCATGGTGAGCCGCGCGGCGGGCCGCTTCTCGGGTTCCTGCTCCATGGAATCCTGGTCCACCTGTATGCGCAGGGACTCCAGGAAGCGGCGGTCCTGCGTGGTCATTGCTGTCCCTTCCGCGTTATTGCCATCGCGTTTTGCCAGGCCGATGGTGGCATCAAGTTTCAGGACGATGTCGTAGCCATGCGCGCGCACACCGGCGATTGCGCCCGTAATGCGGTCCGATTCCGAAACCGTGTCGTTGATGGCATGGCCCAGCTCGCGCAGCAGATTCTTGAGATGATCGTCAAGTTGCAAGGGTGGCTCCCCCAATACACCTGAGCTGATTTTAGGCCTACACCCGGTTCGACACAAGATGCCCTTTTGGCGTTGTCTTCAATCCATTCACAGGCACGAAACTGTACTTTGGGACGGGGTGCGACCGGTTGTTTGCGACAATCTGCGCTAAGATGGCAAGTATGAGCACGGCTGGGGAAAAGGTCGCTCGTCCGGGTGAACTTCGCGGATTTCGCCGATTCTGGCGGGTTTTCAGGCAGTTGTTTCACGAAATGGTTGGCGCGTCGTTTGCGGTATTGGCGCTGGGCTGGCTGAATTTGGCGTTCCGCGCTTGGACCCGCGACGTGGCCCACTGGCTCATCGGAGTATCGGTTGGCGTCGCCGGCGTGTTCATCGCTTTTGCCGTCGGTTCGTTTCGCCGCGCCCGGCAGTTGTAGTGCATCGCGGTTGCGCACCCGCAGCCGCTGATTTTTCGAGTGAAAAGTTCGCTTCGGAAGCAGGTTTCGTTGATGTCAGACGCTAAGGCTAAATCCGGCGCGCCCGCGGAACGCAAACCGCGCTTTACCACGCTCTCGGGTTTGCCCCTGGAGCGTTTGTACACTTCCCAATCTCTCGCGCACTGGGATCCGGAGCACGCACTCGGCTTCCCGGGTGAATTTCCGTACACGCGCGGAATCTATCCCAGCATGTATCGCGGCCGATTCTGGACGATGCGGCAATACGCGGGTTTCGGCAGCGCCGTCGAATCGAACAAGCGCTACAGCTATCTTCTGAGCAGAGGGCAGATGGGGCTTTCGGTGGCGTTCGATCTTCCCACGCAGATCGGTATGGATTCCGATCACCCGCTGGCACTCGGCGAGGTCGGCAAAGTCGGCGTAGCGATTGATTCGCTGGAAGACATGGAAACGCTCTTCGATCAGATCCCACTCGAAAAGGTTTCCACCTCCATGACCATAAACGCGACAGCGGCGATCTTGCTGAGTCTTTATGTTGCCGTGGCCAAGAAACAAGGCGCCAGCCTGGCGAAGCTTTCCGGCACGATCCAGAACGACATTTTGAAGGAGTACATCGCGCGGGGCACTTATATTTATCCGGTGCGTCCGGCGATGCGCATCGTCACCGACATTTTCGCGTGGTGCCGCGCCGCACTTCCGAAGTGGAATACCATTTCCATTTCCGGCTACCACATTCGCGAGGCAGGCTCGACGGCGGTCCAGGAAGTAGCCTTCACGCTTGCCGACGGCATCGCCTATGTGCAGGCGGCGCTCGACGCGGGCCTCCAGATCGACGAATTTGCGCCGCAACTTTCGTTTTTCTTCAACGCGCACAGTGATCTGCTGGAGGAAATAGCCAAGTACCGCGCGGCACGGCGGCTGTGGGCCAAAATCATGCGCGAGCGTTTCCAGGCGAAGGATCCGCGCTCATTGCTGTTGAGATTTCACGCGCAAACCGCCGGGTCGTCCCTCACCGCGCAGCAGCCCGAAAACAACATCGTGCGCGTGGCCATCCAGGCACTGGCCGCGATCCTCGGCGGTTGCCAGTCGTTGCACACCAATTCGATGGACGAAGCGCTCGCGCTGCCTACGGAAGAATCGGCGCTGATTGCGTTGCGCACGCAGCAGATCATCGCCAACGAGACCGGCGTGACGAACACGATCGATCCCGTTGCCGGGTCTTACGCCATCGAATCGCTCACCGACGAGATCGAATCGCGTGCGCAGGAATACCTTTCCAAGATCGACGCCATGGGCGGGACGATCAAGGCCATCGAATCGGGCTTCGTACAGACGGAGATTCAGCGCGCGGCGTACGACTATCAGCGCGGCGTGGAATCCAAGGAGAACATCGTTGTTGGTGTGAACGACTTCGTGACCGACGAGCATCACCAGATTCCCACGCTGCACATTGACGCGGAAATCGAGCGTGCGCAAGTGGCCCGGCTGAGGGCGCTGCGCGCGAAACGTGATACGCCCAGGGCTAGAGCGGCGCTCGCAGAACTCCAGCGGTGCGCGGGAACGTCAGAGAACTTGTTGCCGGCCGTTCTGGCCGCCGTCGAAGCCTACGCTACCGTTGGCGAAATCTCCGACGCTATGCGCAAGGTGTACGGCGAGTATCAGGAATCTGTCGTCATTTGAGCCACGTTCCTTTGCGCCAAAGCACAGGCTGTCAGTGCCCGCTCGCTGTAGTATTCTTCCCGCTAGGCTGGCTCCATGAGACTCATTCTGGCGTCTACTTCACAGCGGCGCGCGGAAATCCTTCGCGATGCAGGTGTTTCGTTCACCGTGGTTTCTTCGGCCGTGGATGAGACTCCCTACCCTGGCGAAGCGCCTCAGGCACTCGTCCAACGGCTGGCCGACGCCAAAGCGGATCTAGTGGCCGCACGGGCCGTGGGTCCGGCGATTGTGATTGCTGCGGACACGGTGGTGGTTCTTGATGGCCAGGTTCTGGGCAAACCGCGTTCCACCGACGATGCGCGCCACATGCTCGAACAACTTTCCGGGCGCACCCACTCCGTGCACACGGGCGTGTCGCTGATTCGCTTGCCGGACGCGCAGCGCGTGCGCTTCGTGGAAACCACGCTGGTGCATTTTTCCAGGCTCACGGCGGAGGACATTTCGCTGTACCTCGCCACCGAAGAGCCTTATGACAAGGCCGGCGCCTATGCGATTCAAGGTCGCGCCGGCCGCTTCATCCCGCGGATCGAGGGCTGCTACTTCAACGTTGTTGGGCTGCCCCTGGAACATCTTCTCGCAGCCCTGCGGGAACTCGGCTGGACGGACAACGAATCTATGTAGTGCAGCGCGAGTATTCGCCCTTCGCCAGACCGAGGCCCTCTGTTTCGAATTTCCTGATTTGCATTCTGCTCCTCGGCCTTCGGTTGCGTCTTGGCCCTGTGCTTCTTGTTGTAGATGTTCTTGGAAGAAGCTTCTTGCTCCTTGTTGACCCGTTTCTTCTCGCCCGTCGTGGGCGTGTTTGCCATTCGGACAAAAATCAGGCCTGCGTCCAGGTGATGGGTTTCCGCGGTTCGCCGACAGCTTGTGGCCAAAAAAAACGGGCGGCCACAGGGGCCGCCCACTCCAAGATTTTCAAATTGTAACGGCTGTAACTACTTCTTCTCTTCTGCAGGTTTCTCGCTGGAGCTCTGCGCCGGCGGTGCCGGCGGTTGCGGCTGGTTCGCTCCGCTCATGCCTTCCTTAAAGCCTCGAACGCCTTCGCCCAGTCCCCGCATCAATTCCGGAATCTTGCGCCCGCCGAATAGAATGAGCACGACGACCAGAATAACCAGCCAGTGCATTGGGAATTCCATGTTGCCTCCTCCACGCGCCAACGAAAACCTGTCGTGCCACTCCATGGACCGTGGACACCGGCTATCCTCAGCATTCTAAATTATAACACGCTCGTCGCCTGCCCGGCGCGTCAACCGCTGCCGATCGAGGTATTCGAGTAACGGTATGGCGTGCTTGCGGGTGATCCCGGTGAGTTCCTTGAATGCGGGCACGCCAATTCGCTCGCCCTTCGCCTTTTTGTAGTCCCTCAAGAGCGCCGTCAGGCGATCCAGCGCAGCAGCGTGAAAAATGAGCTCTGGCGAGATGCGAACCAGCACCTTCTCCCGAAGCAGGATCTGCAGCAGTTTTTCCGCGTGGTCCTTCTCGATGGCCATCCGCGCGAAAACCTCTTTCACCGAGGGCGCCGCCAGACCGGCTTTCACGAAGGCTTGCTCGATCTGCTGTTTGGCGCGCTCTTCTTCGGGCGTCAGGGTGATTTCCGCGCCCGGCTTTTTCACAAGCTCCGCCTGCAGTACCAGTTTTTTCTCCTGCACGCACGCCTCAAGCGCTGTCCGGAAAGACTCTGGCCGCACGCGCTTCCCGAGGCTGGCTCGCAGTTCTTCACGGGCGATGCCGGGCAGTAGCGGGTTTTCCTCGTGGAAGCGCTGCACGCGGGCCAGCAGCTTTTCGCAAATGTCGGCGATGACCTTTTCGGAGAGCACCAGAAGAGGCTCGATCGCGACGATACGCACTTGCTTGGTCTGAGTTAGGTTTTCGGCCGCGGCGCGCACTTCGCTTTCCAGCCATCCCGTCCGGGCAACAATCTCCTCCAAAGAGACACCGAGGATGTTTCGTTCGGTGAGCGCGGCCAGGATTTCCTCGTGCGTGCCCCTCTCCAATGTCACGAGATGCGCGACACGGCCGGCGTCCTTTCGCGTGGGACGCCGCGCCAGCGGATCGAGGACCGCGCCACCACCGATGGTCACCACCGGCGAAAACTGGCGCACAATAAAGCGCTCGCCACGCCCCAAAACGATCTCGTGCTGCAGCTTGAAGTGCGCCAAGGCATTCGTCCCCGGCAGGATGGAAGCTCCATCGTGCAAATAAACCTCTGCAATGGTTTCCGCCGTTCCTGCGTGGAAATGAACCTGCGCGCGGTGTTTCAACTTTGGGGCTGTGGGCAGCAATTCCAGGCAAACGTCAATGCGGCGTGTTGCGCGGAAACGCCCCGGCGAAGCAATGACCATGCCGCGTTGAATGGCAGTGTGCTCAATTCCCGAAAGATTGACCGCGCTTCGCTGCCCTGCTTGTACACGCTCAGTAGCTTTCCCACCGGAGTGCAATCCCCGAACGCGCAGAACCTGATGTGCCGGCAGCAATTCAACGTCTTCACCGGCCGCCACCTGGCCTGAGATCGCCGTGCCGGTCACCACCGTGCCGAAGCCTTTCACAGGAAAGCAGCGGTCGATCGGCAGGCGGAAGTAGCGCGAAGTGTCTCTCGGGCCGGATTCGAGCGCAGCTTGCACGAGCGCGGTCTTCAGTTCCTTGATTCCCGCGCCGGTCTTCGCGCTGACGGGCAGGATAGGGGCGCAAGCCAGAAACGACCCCTTGACGAATTCCTCGGTTTCCAGGCGCACCAGTCCCAAGGTATCCGCGTCCACTAGATCGCTTTTCGTCAGGGCAATCACGCCGCGTTGCACGCCCAGCAGGCGGCAAATTTCAAAATGTTCGCGGGTTTGCGGGCGAATGGCTTCATCAGCGGCAATCACCAGCAGAACGAGGTTGATTCCCGAAGCTCCTGCAAGCATGTTCTTTATGAAACGCTCGTGCCCCGGCACGTCCACAAAACCAAAGCGCACGCCGCTTTCTTCCAGAAAGGCGAAGCCAAGATCGATGGTGATGCCGCGGCGCTTCTCTTCCTCCAAGCGGTCCGGATGCGTGCCCGTCAACGCTTCGATCAGCGTGGATTTTCCGTGGTCAATGTGCCCGGCGGTGCCGACGATGATGCTTTTGAGAGGTGAGCTCATGGATTCCGAAGCCAATGAATTTCCCGGGCTATGTTAGTGCGAAACCATCGGCTTCTTTACTGCGTCGGGCTTGCCGCTGACAATGTATGGACTCGCGGCTGGCCTGAATGGCGGACACCGCATCTCCCGAAACTCAGACGGAAGCTGTTCGCAAAAGCTCTTCTATTTGGAACTGGCGATTTCGTCCACAATTTCCTGGGCCGCCGCGCGCGGATCGCTCGCCGCCAAAATGGGGCGTCCTACGATGATGAAATCGGCGCCGGCGCGAATCGCTTCGCGGGGAGTCGCCGTGCGCGTCTGATCGTCTTTCTTCACGCCGGCCATGGTCTCTTTGGGGCGCACGCCCGGGGTCACAATCAAGAATTCCCGGCCGCAGGCTTTGCGAATTGCCTTGGTTTCGCGCACAGAAGCCACGACGCCATCCACGCCGGCGTTTTGCGCGAGTTTCGCGAGCTTCACCACGCGTGTTGACGGTGACCCGCCAATTCCCACTTCGCGAACGGCCTTCTGATCCATGCTGGTCAGGATAGTCACTGCAAGTAGCCGCGGACGGTCCGCACCCATAGGTACGCCGGCGCTGATTGCCTGAGCCGCGGCGCGCAGCATTGCGCTGCCGCCAAGCGCGTGCACGTTCATAAGCTGTACGCCGGGCATGGCTGCGGAAGCGAGCACTGCTCCCGCCACGGTATTGGGAATGTCGTGGAATTTCAGGTCGAGAAAAATGCCCGTTCCCAGTTGCGCCACCTGGCGGACCGCCTCGGGTCCCGCGGATGTGAACAATTGGCTGCCGATCTTGAACATGCCCACAAGATCCGCCACCTGCTTCGCGAACTTCAGCGCTGTGGATAGAGAGTCAAAATCGAGGGCAACAATCAGACTGCTGCGTGGATGGGCGTCAAAGGTCAAGGTTCGGGACGTGCCCGAAACATTTACTTCTGGCTTTCGTCGGCTCGGTCGCGCTTGGGCGGCAGTTGCATCAGTTCCAGCCGCACCTGGCTTACTCCCGAGTGGATCAGGCCAATCTTCCGGGCTACCCGATAGGATACATCAATTTCGCGGCCTTCTTGGTAGGGACCCCGATCATTAATACGTACCACTTCAAACTTGCCGTTACGAGGGTTGACGATGCGCACCCAAGAGTTAAAGGGTAGGTTGGGGTGCGCCGCGGTCAGAGCCTCGCAGCTAAAGGTCTCCCCGTTGGCGGTCCGCTTGCCATTGAACTCCGGACCATACCAACTGGCATTGCCGCTCCAGACCTTTATGGGTTTGACTGGCTCACTCAGGTGAGCGACGAGGGGAGCTTCCATGACGGGCGCGATGAGGAACATCAGCGGCACCCACCGGATAGCAGCCCAAGCGATAAAGAGTGGTCGTTGCATAGTGTGTTCTTTTAACTACAAACGCTCAGAAAGTGTAGTAGAAAAACAGCATTATGTCAACCAAAATCGGTTCCAAATCTATCCTTTAATTCACTGATAGTATTGCACTTAACAGCTCGTACCAAGGGTCCCAAACCTTCGATTATTGCCTCACTGGCCCTCGGGTCAGCAAAACTGGCCGTCCCGACCTGTACTGCGGACGCGCCTATGCAGACATAATCGAGCACGTCTTCGGCCGTCTCGACCCCTCCCAAGCCAACGACGGGGATCTTCACCGCCTTCCGGGTCTCCCAGACCAGCCGTAGCGTAATGGGCTTAATAGCTGCACCAGAGAGCCCACCAGTGAGACTCCCGAGCTTCGATCTTCCCGTCCTAAAATCAATGGCCATAGCAGGATAGGTATTGGCCACGGTCAAGGCATCCGCCCCGGAGGATTCCGCTGTTTTGGCGATCAGACCGATGTCTGTGACGAGCGGCGTCAACTTCACCCAGACGGGGCGCTGCCTGGCGGCTTGACGGGCTGCAATAACGACTTCCGCGACCAAATCGGGATTACTTCCGAACTGCATTCCCCCCCTTTTTACGTTGGGGCAGGAAATATTGAGCTCATAAGCGGCAATCCCGGGGGCATCCTCAAGCTGCCTTATGACCTCCACGTAGTCCTCGAGGGTATATCCAAAGACGTTGACGATCACGTTGGTGTTGTATTTTTGCAACAGGGGCAGCTTGTCCTTGACGAACGCGGCAACGCCAACGTTCTGCAAGCCGACCGCGTTCAGCAGACCAGAAGGAGTTTCGCAGAGCCGGGGAGCGGGTGCACCTTCGATGGGTTCGAGAGAAATGCCCTTGGTGACGAAGCCGCCCAGGCGGTTCAAGTCGACAAGATGAGCAAATTCCAAGCCGTAGCCAAAGGTGCCGCTTGCAGCGATGACGGGATTAGCGAGGCGCAGGGCGCCAACCTGAACACTGAGGTCAACGCGGTCAGAGGAACTCACGCTGGGGAGAGAATAGCACGAAGCTCCTTGTCCAACCGAAAAATCCTGCGCACCTTGTGGAATTATTTGGACGCGCGTGTATGCAGAGCTTCCGCCAGGACACGCCCATCGCGCGTGGCCAGTGTGATGCCGCAAAGCGCGGCAAAGGTGGGTGCGATGTCGGCAGGCGTGACCGCCCTGAAATACTCGCCCGGCTGGATCCCGTATCCCAGCAAAAGCAGCGGCACGTGCTGATCGTAATTGTAAGGAGTTCCGTGTCCTGTGCCGGAGCCACCTTTCTTGCCCGCGAGCGATCCAGTCACGAGCCAGTAGGGCTTCGGAACGAAAAACAGATCACCACTGCGGCCGGGAAAGTAACTAAGCGTCAAGGCCGTACGGATTTGCGAACTGCTCGAAACTGCCCCGCTCAAGTCTTCGGCGCGATAGACCGCGGCCACACCCGGCTGCGTCAGCGCGGCGTCCATTAGGGCACGCAACGCAGCGGGGTCCCGCTTCAAGCGGTCATAGATTCCGGGGGAAAAGTACACGTTGCTTTCGGTCATGCGAGCGATGGCGGGCTTCGTGTAGGTGAACGGCTCCAACGCTTTTTCCATGCGTTCTTGCAGATCGGAAACGCTTAACACACCAGCGTCAACGCCCGTGTTGGCCATGTCGTCCGGCGCCGGCACGGTACCGTGGTCGGCACTCAATGCCACGATATAGTTCCCGCGTCCAACCTTCTTGTCGAGATGCGCCAGCAATTCGCCGAGATCCTTATCCAGGCGCACTAGAATGTCCTGGATCTCACGGCTGCGCGGGCCGAAGGCGTGCCCAATGTGATCGACCGTGGAGTAGCTCACCCCGAGATAATCCGTTCCAGCCACTTTGCCCAGGCCCAAAGAATCAATGGCAGCTTCGGCCATGCGCGTCAAGTAAGTATCGGCAAACGGACTGCTCTCCCACTGCTCGACAAACACCTCATCGACGGGTGTGCCCGCGTCTTTCCCGCGCAACACATGAGGAAAACTGGGTGACCAGCCTCCTGGCGGCGCGGCACCGGTCGCCTTCTCATCGTAGAAGTAAGCGCTTGCCGGAAGGTAGAGCGACCACGTCTTCCCGTAGTCCTCCGGCAGCGGGTGTTTTTTCGCAAATTCCTCCACGAAGGGCATCCTGCCGTAGGCCCCGGAAGTGACCCAGGCACCCGTGCTGGAATCCAGCCACGTGGCGGCATCGGCTTTGTGCCCCGCAGGGTGATTGCCGCGCGGGCCTTCAGCGAAAATGTGACCACGCGTGTGGCCCCGCCCGTCTGAAATTTGAGTTCCTCGGCGAACGAGGGCAGTTGCATCCTCACCGCGGAATCCCCGCCTTTGGTGCTGCCGCCTGCATAGGCCATATTCTTCACGCTGGGATCGTTAGTGCATGTGACCATTTTCTGCTGATCGCGGTCCCACCAGGCGTTGGCGATCATCCCGTGGGTCGCCGGGAACGCGCCTGTTGAAATCGTGGCGTGGCCCACGCAGGTCACCGTCGCCGCATACGGATAGGCCGCTTCGTGAAACCACGCACCCTCCTCTACCAGTCTCTTGAGCCCGCCCGTCCACTGTCCGCGGAATTTGTCCACGTAGTCGCTGCGCATCTGATCCACGACGATCATCACCACGAGCTTCGGGTGCGCGGGATGCGGGATGCTCCTGACAGGGGGCTTCCTCGGCGCTTGGGCCCCGAAAGCCAGTGCAGTGAACAACGCGCCTGCAAATGTTACGCACAAACACCGCCTTACAGGGTGAACAGCCGTCGCCCAGCGCATTTTGGTTGACTCCTTTCCTCGGTCAGCGAGAGTCTAGCATGCCCGCGGCAATAACCCGTAAATGCGCACGCGATTCTGTGCCCGGCGTCACGCCATTTGTGGCCCCCAGTTGTGCTAGGATTACGCAACTATGCGACTCGTCGAAAGAAGTCAGTTGATGTCCGCGGCGGAGATCGACCGCACGTTACAGCGTCTGGCACACCAGATTGTGGAAAAAAGCGGCGGTACCCGGCATCTGGCGTTGATTGGGATTCGCCGGCGCGGCGTGCCCCTGGCGCAGCGAATTGCGCAGGCCATGCGCGGGATCGATGGCGTGGAGGTTCCCGTGGGCACGCTGGACATCACGTTGTACCGCGACGATTTGTCAAAGATCGCGCCACAGGCGGTGCTGCAGTCCTCGCATATTTCGTTCCCGGTGGACAGCTTGGACCTGGTCCTTGTTGACGACGTGCTTTACACCGGGCGCACGGTCCGCGCGGCCATGAACGGGTTGTTCGATCTTGGCCGGCCCAAACGTGTTTCTTTGTGCGTGCTGATTGACCGTGGCCACCGCGAGATGCCCATTGAGGCGCAGTACGTGGGCCGCGACATCCAGACCAGCGACACCGAGATTATCGAAGTTCGCTTGCGGGAGATCGACAACGAAGAGCGCGTTATCCTCGTGGACCGCGTGGAGTCTTAAAAACTCCGGCGAAATTTTTGCGTCGTGACGCCGGTCCGCGTAAAATGAGATTAAGAAAGGGGCGGAGAACTCCTCGGCGCTCCGGGGCCCGCCGCGTGATCATCTGAGCCCAAATGTGACCTATCGCTTTCGTGATTTGCTGGCCCTCGAACCGCTCTCCGCGGATGAACTGGTCTTCATTCTCGATCAGTCCCAGCCATTCCAGGAAATCCAGCGCCACCCGCTGAAAAAGCTCGCCACACTGCGCGGCAAAACCGTGGTGCTCGCCTTTTTCGAGAACTCCACGCGCACGCGCCTGAGTTTCGGCACGGCCGCCTCGCGCCTCGGCGCGGACACCATGAACCTGCAGGCGGAAGCCTCCAGCCTGAAGAAGGGCGAAACGTTGCTGGACACCGCCAACAACCTGAACGCCATGAAGCCGGATTGTTTCGTAATGCGCCATTCGTCTTCAGGCGCGGCGGACTTTGTGGCGCGGCACCTGGAAATTCCCGTGGTCAATGCGGGCGATGGCACGCATGAGCATCCTTCGCAGGGGTTGCTCGATGCGCTGACCATCCGCGACCGCAAAGGCTCTCTGAAAGACCTGAACGTGACCATCCTCGGTGATATTTCCCACTCGCGCGTGGCTCGCTCCAATATTCACTTGCTGGGAAAATTCGGCTGCCGCTTCACGCTGTGCGGACCCGCCATGTGGGTTCCGCGCGAACTGGAGAAGATCGGGCCGCCGGGAACGCCCATCCGCTGTGTTTATCGCGTCGAAGAAGCGCTGGAAGATGCGGACGTGATTATCGTCCTGCGCGTGCAGACCGAGCGTTTGCACGAGCCGTCTCTCGCGCAAAACGACTACATTCTGCTCTATCAGCTCAACGCCGAACGCATGCGCCTGGCCAAGAAGGACGCGCTCATCTTGCATCCCGGTCCCATCAATCGCGGAATAGAAATTACACCGGAAGTGGCCGATGGGCCGCGCTCCGCCGTGCTCGAACAAGTAACCAATGGTGTGGCGGTGCGCATGGCTATTCTCTACCTGCTGATGATAGGCGCCACGGAAGGCACGCATCCCGCGCTCGAAGTAAGAGCCGAACCCAAACCCAAGGAATCTGCCCATGCTTCTGATTAAGAACGGGCGCGTCCTCGATCCCGCGTCCAAGACCGATGCGCCGCGCGACATTCTGCTGGATGGCGAGCGCATCGCGGAAATCGCCCCAACCGGGAAAATATCCCTCGCGGACGGAGCGGAACTGTTCGACGCTTCCGGCCTGATCGTCGCGCCGGGTTTCATTGACATGCATGTCCACCTGCGCGAGCCCGGCCAGGAAAATTCCGAAACCATCGAGACCGGGACGCAAGCCGCGGCGCGCGGCGGCTTCACGGCGGTCTGCTGCATGCCCAACACCAAGCCGGTCAACGACAATGCGTCGATCACGCGCTTCATTGTTGATCGCGCCAAGGCGCACGGCCACGTGCGCGTGTGGCCGATTGGCGCAGCCAGCGTGGGCAGCAAAGGCGAAGCCATCTCTGAGATTGGGGCGATGCGCGAAGCGGGCATTGTGGCCGTTTCCGATGACGGCAAACCCATCGCCACGGCCAAGCTGGCGCGGCAGATTATGGACTACTGCCGCACGCTGGAACTCCCCGTGATTGAGCACGCCGAGGATGTTTCGCTTGCCGCGGGCGCCGTGATGCGCGAAGGCATCGCTTCCACTCGCCTTGGTTTGCCGGGCATGCCGGCGGCCGCGGAATCCGTCTGCGTTGCCCGTGATGTCCAGCTCGCAGAGCTTACCGGCGCGCGGCTGCACATCGCGCATCTTTCGGCGAAAGCCTCGCTCGATCAGGTGCGCTATGCCAAGCAGAATGGGCTACGCGTCACCTGCGAAGTCACGCCGCACCATTTCACGTTGATTGACGAGGATGTGACTTACGATTCGCGCTACAAAATGAATCCGCCACTGGCCGCGCGCACAGACCGGGAAGCCCTGTGGCACGGCCTCGCCGATGGCACCGTGGACGCCATCGCCACCGATCATGCCCCTCACGAGCCGGCCCTGAAGGATGTGGAGTTCGACAAGTCGCCCTTCGGCATCATGGGCTTCGAGACGGCTCTCGGCCTGGCGCTGGAGCAACTCGTGCACAGCGGCAAGCTCTCCCTGATGCGCATGGTGGAACTTTTTACCACTGGGCCCGCGCGCGTCCTGGGCAAAGAACGCAAACTCGCTGTCAGTGAGCCCGCGGACGTCACCATTTTTTCGCTGGATCGGGCGTGGACGTATAACGTAAAAGAGTCGGCCAGCAAATCGCGCAATTCGCCGTTCGACGGGAAATCGTTTAGGGGCGGCCCGGTTGCTACCATCGTCGCCGGCAAGATTGTCTATCGCGCTTGAGCTGTAGTGCAGAGCTAGTCCTGGCGCTTTTCAACCCGCCGCATTCTGACGCGAGCCGTTCGGGTTTTTCCACCTGCAGTCCGTTCCTGCTGTTGCCGATTAGCAATTAACCACCTTAGCGCAACTCCGCGTATGCGTGCTCTTCTGCGGCTAGACTGAAGTAGAGCATCTCTCCATGCGCCACCTGCTAAACAGCTGTGTGTTTCTATTTCTCGTCGCCCTGCTTTCTTGGGCCGTTCCATCCTTTGCCCAAACGGAGCGCATCCCTGATTTCCATAGCGACATCGCGCTACAGGACGACTCCTCACTGCAGGTTACCGAGACCATCACCGTGGTCGCCGCAGGCGGCCAGATCCGCCACGGCATCTTTCGCGATTTCCCCTCGCATTATTCAGACCCTTACAACAATCGCTATGTTGTCGGGTTCCAGATGCTCTCGGCCACGCGTGATTCCGCGGACGAAACATTCCGCGTCGAAAACTATGCCAACGGAGTGCGCATTTACCTTGGGGACCCTAATGCGATGGTTCCGCCGGGGCGTCACGTGTATACGCTGACCTACACTACCAACCGGCAATTGGGCTTCTTCCCCGATCATGACGAGCTTTTCTGGAACGTTACCGGACTAGGCTGGAATTTCCGCGTCGACCAAGCTAGCGCCACTGTGCACCTGCTCCCCACGATCCCTGCGGATCAAGTGACACTCTCAGGCTTCACCGGACCCAAGGGTTCGCGGGAATCCAAACTATCCAGTTCGCGGGAAGCCGATGCGTTCCAATTCACTGCCACGCGTCCACTCTTCGCCAAAGAAGGCCTCAGCATCCTGCTGAAGTGGCCCAAGGGCTACGTCACGCCGCCCACGTCTTCGCAAAAAGCTGAGTATTTCTTTCGGGACAACCGCGATGCGCTTGTCCTGGCTACTGGCCTCCTGGTCCTGCTTCTCTACTACTTGATTGCCTGGGCGGAGGTGGGCCGCGACCCGCGACCCGGGGTCATCATGCCGCTGTATGAACCGCCTGCAACCCTCTCGCCGGCGGGCATGAGGTACCTGGTCCGCATGGGCTTCGACAACAAGACGTTCGCGGCGGCAATTCTGGACATGGCCGCGCGCGGCTACCTGAAAATCAAGGAAGATGCGGGTTCGTATATGCTCAGCCTCACGGACAAGGATGAACGCGTGCTCACGCCCGACGAAAAGCAGATCGCTGGCGTGTTGTTTGAGGGACGCAAGGTAATCTGGTTGCATCAGGAAAATCATCAGGTTATCCAAGCGGCCATGCTCGCTGCCCAGAAGTGGCTAAAGAGCGCCGAGTACAAGGTCTATTTCGTCACCAATTCCCGGTATCTCTTGCCCCCGATTCTTCTTTCTCTTGCGATTGTCGTCGTCTACCTGATGGCCCACGGCGGCCCGCAGCTTTTCATCGGCGGTTTTCTGTGTTTCTGGCTGACCTTCTGGTCCATCGGCGTGGCTGCGCTGCTGAAGAATGTTGTACAGTCTTGGCACGCCGCATTCTTGCACGGGCAAATCCCTTTCGGCGACACAGGGAAAGCAATATTCATCACGCTTTTTTGCATCCCCTTTGTCGGGGGAGAATTCGTAGTCCTCGCCATCCTAATGAGGATCACTTCCCACGCCCTGGTCGTGTTCGCACTTGCCAGCGCCGTACTTCACATTGTCTTTCTCTATTTGATGAAAGCCCCGACGTACGCCGGGCGGCGCCTGCTGGACCAGATCGAGGGCTTCAAGATGTTCCTCGGCGCCGTGGATAGCGATCGCCTGAACCGCGCTATGCCGCCCCAGCAGACGCCGGCGGTGTTTGAGAAGCTTCTGCCGTACGCATTGGCGCTGGACGTGGAACAGGATTGGTCGGAAAAATTCTCCGGCGTACTCGCCGCGGCGGGCACTGTGCCCGGCAATTCCGGCGTGGCCTACACGTCGTCGTTCTACTCAGGCTCCTCCTTGGGTGCATTCACCGGGTCGAGCTTCGCTTCGTCGTTCAGTAATTCCTTCACCAGCGCCATTTCTTCCTCGTCGTCCGCGCCGGGTTCCGGCGGAGGCGGCGGATCGGGAGGTTCCGGAGGAGGTGGAGGAGGAGGCGGGGGTGGAGGCTGGTGACGTAAGGTTGCGCGGGCTGATCCGTTGATAGGTACAAACGGCGCGGAGGGGAAGCGTAGAAGAACTGAGGAGTGAAAAGTGGCCTAGCGCGTGGCGATGCGCTGCACGTTGAACTTGTCGCCCTTCGGCCACATCACTTTATTTTTGGTTTTACAGTAAGGGCAGAGCACCATGCGCTCGACTTCTTTTCCCAACCCCGTGGATCCGACTACACGCATCCCACGCTGACAGTTGTCACATCGGAAGATTTTCTGCACATGCCCTCCTTATCGAACTCGGAGGAGCCTGAGTTCCGAAATTCTTCTTCAGTGCGCCGCCGGTTCGGCCGCCGGATGAAACCCGTGCTGCGGCACCTCATGCGTTCCCCGCGTGAGCGGTTCAATCTTCATGCGGTAAAAGTGGTCGAGCGGTAACCGCCCCTTTCCTACAGGATAAGCTCGTTCGATGGCCTTCATAACGTAAGCTTTGGCCAGAGTGGTCGCCTCCAACAGCGACCTTCCGGCGGCGAGTTGCGCGGCAATGGCCGAGGCGAAGGTGCAGCCGGTTCCTTGCGTGTGCTCCAGCTTGACCCTGTCGCCGCTTAACAGGTGGAGTTCATTCCCATCAAGGAGGACGTCCACGGCCTTCTCCATGTGGCCGCCCTTTACGATGACGGCGTGCGCGCCCATTTCCACAAGCTTGCGCGCCGCAGCTTCCATGTCTCCCACATCCTTAATCGTGAGGCCGGACAAAATCTCCGCTTCCTGAATGTTTGGCGTGATCACGCTGGCCCGTTTCAGGAGTTCCGTGGCCAGGTACTTGATTCCGGTCGCATCCAGCAGCTCGGAATCGCTGGGAGAGCGCATCACGGGATCGTGCACTACGTGGGCAAACTTATTGGCGTCCAGGAACTCCGCCACCACTGCAGCGTTGCTACGGTTTCCCAGCATGCCGATTTTCACAGCAGCAATGTCGCAATCTTTGGTCAGGACTTCCAGTTGTTCGCGCAATTCCGCGCTGGGAGTGTTATGGATGGCTTCCACGCCCTGGGTGTTCTGCACCGTCAACGAAGTAATGGCCGCCACCCCGTAGCAGCCGTAAGCAGCAAAGGTCTTGAGATCCGCGCCAACGCCCCCGCCGCAGCTCGGGTCAAATCCCCCGATGGCCAGCAGAATGGGCGGGGCGGCGATCCCTTGTGCATGAAGATGGCTCATGATCGTTCGTGTTTGCTCACGATCCCTGAAGAAAATAGCCGGACACGTTATGCCTGGCACGCCCTTTCCGTACCGCGCACCAGAAAACGCCCGGCACTTGCGAATGTACGCGCACTAGTTTCTCCCTGCAAGAAGTTTTTCACTTGCCGGGAAGACAAAAGGATCTTTCGGTCCGGGTCGATGAATTCGGGAAGAGGAAAGAGTCCGTGCGTCTCAGGAATTAAGGATGACTCAGGTTCAGCCTATCATCACGGGAAGAGGCCGCGGACCAGCGTAGCTTCAGCGACGCGGCTGACCGCCAGCACCATGGCGCCCGCGCGCGGGGGCACGTGGTGCTTGCGCATGGCGTCCACCATGTCGTGGAACGCCCGCACCATGATCTTCTGCAGGCGTATGTTCACTTCGTCCACATCCCAGAGCAGGCCTTCTTGGTTCTGCACCCATTCGAAGTAGCTGACCGTGACGCCGCCAGCATTCGCCAGAATGTCCGGCAAAATGGTGATGCCACGGCGCGCGAGAATTTCGTCGGCATGCGGCGTGGTCGGACCGTTGGCCGCTTCGGCAACGATGCGCGCCTTCACGGCTTCCGCGTTTTGCAGGGTAATGACGTTTTCGAGCGCCGCGGGCACCAGGATGTCGCACTTCATCGTCAGCAAGTCTTCGTTGGAAATGCGCGAAGCGCCGGGCATGCCGACGACCGTCCCCGAACGCTCCTTATAGCGGATGGCCTTGATCGGGTCGATGCCGCGCGAATTCGTGACGCCGCCGCGCGTATCGCTCAACGCGATAATCTTTGCCTTTCTGTCTGCCAGAAGGCGTGCCGCGGTGGCACCGGCGTTGCCAAAACCCTGGATGGCCACGGTCGCGCCGCGCAAGGAGATTTTCTTCATCTTGCAGGCTTCCTCGACGACGTACACCAGCCCCTGCGCGGTCGCTTCCGCGCGTCCAACCGAGCCGCCGATCGAAAGGGGCTTCCCGGTGACCACGCCCGGCACGGTGTGGCCCATCATCATCGAATAGGTATCCATGATCCAGGCCATCGTCTGCGCATCTGTATACACGTCGGGTGCCGGAATATCCTTGTCCGGCCCGATCACGGGCAGAATCTCGCTGGCAAACCGGCGCGTCAGCCGCTCCAGCTCGTTCTTCGACATACGCTTCGGATCGCAGATGACGCCGCCCTTCGCGCCGCCGAACGGCACATTCACCACGGCGGTCTTCCAGGTCATCCACGCCGCCAGGGCCTTCACTTCGTCCACTGTCACATTGGGATGGAAGCGGATGCCGCCTTTGCCCGGCCCGCGCGCAATGTTGTGCTGCACGCGAAAGCCGGTCAGCACTTTCACCTGGCCGTTGTCCATCTTCGTCGGCAGCGACACTTCCAGAATGCGCTTGGGCGTGCGCAACACCTGGCGAAGTCCTGGATCCAGTTTCAGGACTTCGGCCGCCATATCAAATTGAATTTGCGCGATGCGAAAGGGATTTAGCTCTTCGCGCGGCGCGATTCGCGGCACCATCGGAGGGGCACCCACCGGACGGGTTGGGACTTGAGGTTTTGCGACCGTGGCCATCAGCTTCGGTCCTTTCCATTGCGCTGGATTTCTCTAGCAGCTTGCTATTGCGTTGCACTACTTTTCTTTCCACAAAGTCTTTGGCGTCAGCCATTCGCGGCTATTTTCCGCGTCTCGCTTACATATTTATCCCGGCAGGCCACGGAGCAAAAGTGCAACAACTCGCCATTCTGCCGCAGCGGCAGCGCCAGCACTTCGGCGATGTGCATGCCGCACACTGGATCTCGCACCAGTTTCCGCGTTATCGCGTCATCCGGCACATCCACAGGCGCCTGCGATTGTGCCGCGCCCTGTCCCATGCGCCGCACCAAGCGGCGCAGCAGCGCCACGCCCCAGGAAACCACCATGACCCAGAATACAAACCGCAGTAAGCGAGCAATAAATGTCATCTCTGAATGCGAGTGTGGCCGCCGCCTCACTCGACCTCTCTATCCCTTGGACGGCGTTGAGGCGAGTGTATGCAGGGGCCAACGGGGAGTCAAACAAAAAGCTGTACTTTCAAGAGGTTGCGGGGCGAAAGGGTCGCCGGGGGCGAACACGTGGCGACGCTCGAAATGATCGTAACTAATTGCAATCACAAGAGTTACACATTCCGGACCACAATCGCGCCGACGGGACGTTCGTGTCTATTTTCCCGCTGGGATTCGTTCAACGCCCATATACGGGCGAAGCGCTTCCGGGATCACAATCGAACCGTCGGCCTGCTGGTAATTCTCCACGACGGCAATCCACGTACGGCCCACCGCCAACCCCGAGCCGTTGAGCGTATGCACGAATTCGCTCTTTCCACCGGCCTTAGGTTTAAAGCGGATGCCCGCTCGGCGCGCCTGAAAAGCTTCGCAGTTCGAGCAGGAGGAAATTTCCCGGAATTCGTTGCTCGAGGGCAGCCAGACTTCCAGGTCGTAGGTCTTTGCCGAAGCAAAACCCATGTCGCCGGAGCAGAGCAGCACGGTGCGATAGTGCAATCCAAGTTTCTGCAAGATTGTCTCGGCATTGTGCACCAATGCTTCGTGTTCGTCGTAGCTTTTTCCCGGATGCGTGAACTTGAAGAGTTCCACCTTCTGGAACTGGTGCTGGCGTAGGATGCCCCGCGTATCTTTACCCGCCGCGCCGGCTTCGGAGCGGAAGCAGGAAGTCCAGGCGGTCACGAGAATTGGCAACTGCTCCTCGGTGAGCGTGGCGTCGCGATAGAGGTTGTGCAGCTCCACTTCCGAGGTAGGCGTCAGCCAGAAATCGGTGTCCTGCAACTTGAAAAGATCCGCGGCAAACTTGGGCAGTTGGCCCGCGGCCAGCAGTGAAGCAGTGTTCACCAGGAAAGGCGGCAGGATTTCCGTATAGCCGTGCTCGCGCGTGTGCACATCGAGAAAGAAATTCGCCAGCGCGCGCTCCAGCCGCGCTCCCCAGCCCTTGTATACGGCAAACCGCGCGCCGGTAATCCGCGCAGCCGCTTCCAGGTCCAGGATTCCCGCGCGTTCCCCGACCTCCCAGTGAGGCTTTGGTTGAAAATCGAACTTCGGCGGCGTACCCCAGCGGTGCACCTCCAGGTTGTCCTCGGGGCGATGACCCGCAGGCACGCTGGAATGCGGAACGTTCGGAATGGTCAGCAGCAGTTCGCGTTGTGTGGCGTCCAGTTCGGCGATGCGCTCGTCGGCCTGCTTGATGCGCTCGGAGAGCTGCTTCATCTCCACGAGGATGGCGTCCGCGCTCTGCTTTTCCTTTTTGAGGCGCGCGATTTCGTCGCTGGCTTTATTGCGTTGCGCCTTGCGATGCTCGTTTTCGGTAATCAGTTCGCGCCGCTCCTTGTCCAGCGCGCGAAAACCATCGAGGTCGAGTGTGATGTTGCGGCGCTTCGCCATATCGGCGAAGACGTCCAGATGTTCCCGGAAGTAGCTTAGATCATGCATGATGCTAAAAGCATAGCTTAGGCAGGAGCCGAGAGAAAGCAGCCGAACCTTGAAAAAGCGATCTTGCCGTTATGGAAAGGGCTTCGCAGCTGCTGAGTAACCTGAAATCGTTCCCCCGAAAATCGCCGCCTCGACGCGCTGAAGTGGAAGTACTAAAGGAATGCCCCAATAGTCCCGGGGCAAGGTACTGGCGCGAATGAACCCTGCGGACTAGTGACGCAATTCCACGTGTCTAGCATCCTTGTGGATGTGATCGGGAGCTAAGTTCGGCTCCTGGAGCGGGTGGAATGATCGTAGGGATCTTAATCCTGTGTGTCGTTCTGCTGCTGGCGAGCGCAGTTGAGCGGCCAACCCCTCCAGAGCAATAGGGAGACGAACCGAGCTTCAGGTCCGTACCCTCCATCCCCCACGCCAGAGCGGCCGGCACCCCCACCGGCCGCTCATTTTTTGGGACCGAGTTTTCAGATTATGGCAAGTGCAAGGAATCTCAGCAGGTTTCAGCGTTGGGGGAGGCCGTGGACAAAAAATAAAGGGGGCCGGTGCAAGCCCCCTTGTTTAATCGATTCGACCCCCCAATAACCGGATACTCAGTCGAGGTTGAGTACCAGCCACCCCGGGAAGCCAATCTCATGAATTGTTTTGATACAATGCACGCGCTTTGCCAAGTCTGTGCCAGTCTGAGAAGTAGTACTTTCATATTAGAAATAAAGCACTTAGCACATTTCAACCCCTGCGAAGACGCCTCGTCACATATCCAATCTACAAAATCCCACAGACCCGCCCTCGTTTTCCTACAGTCTTTGGGAAGAGTGCAGGTTCCCTACTCGCAGCATCCCTTTCAGACGCTCCTGACTGGCATTTCGTCCTGAAGCTCGGCTGGCCGCCAACGACGCCATACGAATCGCGCGGGCAAGTAGAGGATTGCGATCCAAAGCAGGAAAACAGGGCCGCGGCTTATAAGGAATAGCACCAAGGTGGAGAGGCTCGTAGCTGCTTCCGAAAACCCAGCAACGGCTGCGTTGCGAAACTGTGCCCCAAGGGACTCCGTTGGCGGAGTAATCTCCTCACGCAATGCAAAGAGCACATTCGCGAAGACGACGCGGTGTTCTGCCGTGAGGCGGTCCGCTTCCAGGCGATTGATGTCTGCATTCACGCTGGCGATCTGCCGCTGCAACTCCATGACGTTGCGATCGGGATACGTCTGCTGCTTAAGCAGTTCCTGCAAGTGATGCAGCGTGCTTTGCGCATTGGTCAAGCGGGCTTCCAGGTCAGCACGTTGTTGGGTGACCTCATCGGCAGCCTCCTCCTCCCTCTCGACTTGGCCGAGAGTTTTCAGCTCGCTTAGCGTTGCGCCATATTCCGAAGAAGGAATGCGTAACGTCGCCGAAAGAGTGCTCCCGGTCGGCTTCCCTACCATTCGGAGTCTTGCCACGTAGCCCCGATGACGGTCGAGGATTTCTTCGAGGGAGGACCGAGACTTGACGAACTCTTTCGTGGCCACGGCAAGTTCCGCCGTGTGCGCAATCAACGGTTCCCCCGGCAGCATGGTTCCAGGCACCCTGCTGGCCGGAAAGTCGCGGGTGTCCAATGGTAATGGCGCGGGCGACATTTTTGCGTACTCCTTTAGTTCTTCCTTCGCACGACCGGCTTCCATTTGGAGCTCGCTCGACCCAGACTCTGTGTTCTGGTCCGCAGGCGCTGGCATATTTGCGTACTTCCGTGGTGGCGGAGTCATTCGGGCAAAAACAAGAAGGCCAACGATGATGGCCAGGACTACGAATAACCTGCGTCGAACAGGGGAGAGCGTACGGAACTTCGCAAGGAGCGAAACGATAGCGTTTCTCATGGGATAGCCTCCTACGGCTTCTCCCTTTGAACGAAGGAGGCAGGCTTTCTTGCAGGATGTGCCGGTTCAGGCCCCTATCGAGGAACGCAGGGCGTTAGCGATGGATTGCGAATACCGCTGGACATCTGCGTCGTGCTCCGCTTCCACCATGACGCGAGCCAGCGGTTCGGTGCCCGAGTAGCGCAACACGATTCGGCCATTGTCCCCGAGCGCCGCCTCGGCCTGAGCGAGCGCGCGAACGACATCGGGCAGGGAATCGAGCGGCGGCTTCGATTTCACTTTCACGTTCACGATCTTCTGCGGATAGTCTTTCAAACCCTCCACCAAAATTCCCAACGATCCGCGCAAAGCCACCAGGCAGGCGACCTTCACGGCGGTGAGCAAGCCGTCGCCTGCCGGACTATCATCGAGGAAAATAATGTGGCCCGATTGCTCGCCACCAAGGTTGTTCCCCGATTTCAGCATTTCCTCAAGAACGTAGCGATCGCCCACGGCAGCCCGCGCCAGTGAAATGCCCCCGTGCGCCAGCGCGCGCTCCAGGCCGAGATTGGACATGGAAGTTGCCACCACGCGCTGGTTCTTGAGTAATTGATGTGCCTTCAGGTAGCGCGCCACGGCAAGCAACACGCCATCGCCATTGACGACATGCCCAGACTCGCTGACGAACAGCGCACGATCCGCATCGCCGTCAAATGCCACCCCAAGGCGTGCGCGCTCGGCAAGCACGCGTTTCTGTAATCCCTCCAGATGCAGTGACCCGCAGCCGGCATTGATGTTCCGCCCGTCGGGGTTCACGCCCGTGGCCACGACATCAGCATTCAATGCGCGGAAAAGTTCAGGTCCCAACTGGTAGGCAGCTCCATTCGCGCAATCCAAAACCACGCGAAGGCCCGCAATATTGGCGTTGTCGATCATGCGGCTGCGCAGAAAATCGAGGTATTCCACATGCCGCGCGTGATTCGCCACCAGCGCGGGACGCCTGTCGGATACCTGCTCCGGGCGCAGGCGGAGAATCTCCGCTTCCAGCGTTTCTTCCACCGCATCGGGGAATTTCATGCCCGCATGCGAGAACAATTTCACGCCATTGTCGTGATAGGGGTTGTGCGATGCGGAGATCACAACGCCGGCCTGGAAGTCATTCTGCCGCACCAGACAGGCAATCCCGGGAGTGGTGATGACTCCGGCAAACTCGGTGCTCGCGCCGGCTTTCTCGAGACCCGCTGCCAGCACGGCCGCGATATGGGGACCGGATTCACGCGTGTCCATGCCGATCAGGGCATGCGCGGAGCCATGCTCGCGGCGCAGAAAATCGCCCAGAGCGCGTCCGGTAGCGAAAAGGGTCTGGTCGTCGAGCGGCGGCGTTCCGGGAACACCTCGAATTCCATCTGTGCCGAATAGTTCTTTTGCCATGCGTACGTGAAAGTCTGAGAGGATGTGACCTCGTGGCAGTCTAGCATAGGGGCGAATTCACACTTTACGGTTTCATGAAGAGGTTTTCCAAACCGTTCACACAGATTCCGACCCCCCTTCCCGACCTGTGTTAATCCTACGTAACCTCGACTTTGCGGGCCACCCCGAAACTCTCCGAGTATGTTACCGTGTTGGGCGAAAGGAGCTCCTGGTGTCTACACCAGAAACACCGCCAACGGTCTATCGCGTTTCAGCCTCGAGTTTCAGCTTGCGTATCGTCGCGGCCGCGATCATCCTGCTCTTCTTCTACTACGCTGCCGGGGTCGTCATCACCCTGCTTCTGTCCGTCCTTCTGGCGTACTTTCTCGATCCGGCCGTGGAATTCCTGGAACGCCTGCATTTGCCGCGAACGATTGGTGCCCTGGTGATGGTTCTCCTCCTGATCACGGTGATTTTCTCGGTGGGCTACGGCTTGTGGACGCGCACGACAGATTTTGCCGCAGATTGGCCAAAGTACCGGGGCATTCTGCAGGAGGCAACGGGTACCGTGCAGGGAAAGCTGCGCGGCATCGAGGGAAGCGTGACCGAACTCACAACGCCCGCCGGCACGCCGAAGCCCGTGGTACCGAGTACCAGCAGCAGCGACGTGCACAGCTTACTGGTCCGGGGCATCGGTTCGTTGTACGCCCTCGTTCTGGAGGCCACGTTCGTTCCTTTCCTGGTTTTCTTCATGCTGGCGGGGAAACGCGAGGCGTGGCACAGCACCCTGCAACTGTTTCCCGTAGCTCAGCGCACACAAGTGAAGGAGACGCTGGAGGATTTGCGCGACGTGTTGCGCGATTATCTGGTGGGCATGACGGTGGTGTCGCTGGTGGTCATCGCCTGCAGCAGTATATTCTTTCTCGCACTCGGGCTCGATTATCCCGTGCTCACGGGAATCGTCTCCGGCCTGCTCAACATGGTGCCGTACATTGGCGCGGTGCTCGCCTGGCTCCCTGCTTTTCTTCTGGCTCTCGTGAAGTGGAAGTCCCTCAGCCATTTCGCACTGATTGCGATTGTACTGACGGGAATTCACATCGTGGCGCAGAACCTGATCGCGCCCCAGCTCGTCGGGCGTCAGGTGCGCCTGAACGCCGTGGCGATCACCATCTCACTGCTCTTCTGGGGCTGGGTATGGGGCGGAATGGGGCTCATTCTTGGGATCCCAATCACCGCAGCCCTGCGCGTCATCTGCGACCACACGGAGTCGGCGAAGCCCGTGGCGCGCTGGCTGAGCGCTTAACGCGGCATTTTTCCAGGTTGAATACATGAGACATAGAATGAGATCGCCACGCCCGCTTGCCGTTGCGACGATTCTTCTTCTCCTCGGTATGGCCGTGGGAACTCCGCAGGCCGTTGCCTGGGGATGCAAAGGCCATCAGACCGTGGCTCTACTTGCCGAAAGGCACCTCACACCGGAAGCGCGCCATTTGGTTGAGAAACTCCTTGAAGAGAATCCGATCGATCCGCAAGTCAAGCGCTATTGCGGTTCTTCGATTCACGATTTGCTGGCGGACGGTTCCACCTGGCCGGACGACGTGCGCAATGAACGCAAGAATGGTGCTTGGCATTACATTGATATTCCACGTCGGGCTCCCCGCCACCCGCTCGAGGAGTATTGTGGCGCGGAAGGCTGTGTCACCAAGGCCATTGCCGAACAGTTGGCCATTCTCAAGGATACGCATACCGAACCGGGCAAACGCGCCGAGGCCCTCCGCTATGTCGTCCACTTTGTCGCCGATCTACACATGCCTGTGCATGCCTCCACGAACAACGATCTGGGCGGCAACTGTGTACCCGTGCGTTACCTGCGCCGCCGCCCGCACCAGTCGCACGACTCCTTCTCGCCCAATCTGCATGCGATCTGGGATACCGCCATCCTCGAACGCGACATGGAAGGCGCCGATCCTGCAGAATTCGCGGATTATCTCGAGCAATCGTTCAGCAGTGAATTGGAGCAATGGCAGAAGGCAGGGATACACATCGAAGATTGGACCTGGGAGAGCCACGACTTGGCGGAATCCGTGACCTACGCTGAATTGCAGCCCACGGTTCCGGTGGAAGCGCCCGTTTCCGTGCACTCTTGCGCTGACGACAATCACGTGGGTGAGCGGTTGTTCCAGATGCAGTTGACTGCCAACCAGGCATACCAGGATGCCGCCGCAGCCGTGGTCGAGAAGCGCCTGGCTCAAGCGGGTCTGCGGCTCGCTATGATTCTCAATGACGCTGCAAAACCATCTCCGCCAAGAAACTAAGGTTTGCCTGACTGCGAAGCTCGTGCGGAAGCTATTCCCAGCGATTTGATGTAGCGCACTAACTGCCAGCGTTCTGGCTCCGGGAGTTTCGACCACACCGGCATTTTTTTGCGCACCACACCGTTCGTTAAAATCCAAAAAATCGCGCCGGGAGCTGCATTCTGCACCTCCTCGGCTCTCAGGCTCGGCGCTTTTTTGCCGCCCATCCCTTCCTTCCCGTGGCACTCCTCGCAGTGTTCTTCGAACAGGATCCCTCCCGCGGCCACCGCATCCGCATCATTCGCCAGCGGGTTGGTCTTCCCGCTATATTTGTCGGGAGCCTTTTTCAGTTCATCGTAGACGGATTCCTGCCCGGAGCGCCTGGGCGGATCCTGCGGGCCTGCCGCGGCAATGACCCCGCTGAAGGGGAGCACGCTGACGATTACAAATTGGTAGAGCTTCATTCCTGTCTCCCCTTAAACAGCCCGCCGATCATGCTGCCGAACCCCGAGAATTCCCGCGAAACTCCCCAGCGCAGCAGAAACTGGTGACTGTTGTCATTGAGTCCGAAGGTGGGCTCGATCCGGAACGTCCAGCCGGATGGGAGGTTCCATGCCAGTCCCGCGCCTAAGTAGTGCGAGGTGTCATTCAGGCCGAAGCCGTAACGGTCGCCCAGCCCGCCGTAGAGTTCCACCCCTGCAACAAAATGTTGCCGGCAAAAGTTGCAGCGGTGCGCCGCGCCCTTCATCGCCAGCGGCCGGCTGGCTCCCATCGCATAGCCGAATTCCCAGGGTTCGTCACTCAAGTTCTTCGTGGCGATTGTGTTCTCTGTGAAGTTACAACCTTTGTAGTTGCTGGAGAGCATGAGTTTGAACTCCATCTCGCGCGTGCGTTCCTGGCGCGCCACGGCGTTGGGCACGGCGTAATTAGCTTCCACGTCGTGCCCTTCAACTTCTTTCAGGATTTTGTCGGCCCCATTGGTGTTCTCAAATTCCACATAAAGGACCGGGTTGATCAGGTGCTCGTTTTTCAGGGGGCGAAGGCGGTTTTCCCATCGATAGCCCGTGAACAGGGTACTTTCGCCGAAAGTTGTCTGACCGTCGAGGTACAGCTCGGTGGTCCACCAGGCGGTTGCGCCATATTCCAATTCTGCCCAGTAGGCATGAAAATCCGGTCCGCCACGCTGCGTTCCAAAAGTGGAGAAGTATTCGACCTCCAAGCTTCCTGGTTCCTCCAGATTGTGGTCATAAGCAACGATATAGGGATTTTCAAGGGAGCGGCCTGCTGGGGGATGAACGAGAAAAGAGAGTAAGACGAGGATGGCGGCCGTATGGCGCAGTACGAACAAACAGAAAGAGTTAGGAGGAACGATAAGCATCAAATAAGACTAGCATGGTCCTATATGTGATGCAAATTGTTTGCAACTACATTTGCCGTGCTTCTTCCTTCATCGCCACTTCATTCTTCTCCCATTCTCTTTCCACTTCGGTGCTAAGCTTGCTCCCACATTCTTGCTGTTTGGGTACCTGAGCTCCTCCTGACGGGCTTCCCCCTCTTGCCCCCAGGTTTTTGCGGTACTTCACGGCAACTCCCTCCCCGTGCCGTTTGCGTATATGGTGCTTGCTTTCGTAGTATTGGGATGAACTATGTGTACGACGCTACCTTCTGAACCACTCTTGGAGCATCTCCTCGCCGGATCTGACGAGGCCCTGGTGGGCTTCCGGACGGATGGCACCATTGTTTTGTGGAACCGGGCCGCCCAGTATTTCTATGGCTTCACTGAGGCGGAGGTTTTGGGAAAGTCCATCACGCAGCTTTTGCCATTGTACGAGCTGCCGGCCCTTGAGGAGTTGCTGCAATGCCCGTTGCGCGCCGAGTCCTGCGAGGCGGAGGCCACCGAGCGCCTCCATAAGGAGGGCTTTCGCGTACCCATCCACTTGCAGAGATCCCTGATCCGGACGGCAAACGGGGAAATTCTGAGCATCATGGAAAGAACTCGGCCGCTATCCAACGTCCCTGCGGGCGCCGCCGCGCAGACTCATTTCCGGCTTATGGTGCAGCAGATGCCGGTGCTTTTCTGGACCACTGACCAGCGCCTGCGCATCACTTCCCACTGGGGTCCCATGCTGGGTCTCCACCGAAGAATGCAACCGAAGGTCATCGGACAAACGATTCATGAGTTTTTGCGCTGTCCGCAAGACGAAGAAGCGCCGGTGAAGCAACACCTCGCCGCACTGAACGGAATCTCGTCGCGGTTTGAGTACAAGCGCCGGAAGCATGTATTTGACATCAGCCTCGAGCCGCTTCGGGATTCCAGTGGAAGCATTCTTGGCTGCATTGGAGTGGCCCTGGACATCACCGAACGCAAGAAGACAGAGGAGGAAATCCGTTACCGGGCTACGCATGATGGCCTGACGGGGCTCGTCAACTATCGCGAGTTCTATAGCAGTCTGGAAAAGGAGGTTCTCCGCGCTGAGCGCAGCCGTCACTCTTTTGGGCTGCTGCTTCTCGACCTGGACGACTTGAAGGGCATCAATGACCGCCTGGGCCATTTGGCCGGCAATCGCGCCCTGCGGCACCTGGCCCACATCATGAAAGAGAATTGCCGCGCATCCGATGTTGCCGCGCGTTACGGCGGCGATGAGTTCGCGATCCTGTTGATTGACGCAGATGCGGAGAGGCTCCAGCAGATCGCGCAACGCGTCGGCAATCGCCTGAGCGAGCAGCCCGATGAGCCACGGTTGACCGTGAGCATCGGTTCCGCAATCTATCCAGAGGATGGCCAGTCTCCCCAAGATCTTCTGGAAGCGGCGGATCACCGTCTGTACCGTAACAAAAAGGCGCGGCGCTGGCAGACCGCGTACGCCGGCTGAAACCTCCCAGAGCACCCCTTCAAGGATCACCTGGATCTCGCGGCATCTTCTATCGGCTTTCGCGCATATTTGTACAATGCGGGCGGCGGCCCTGCTGATCAAGAGTCCATGTTTCTTGTTGGCTTCGTTCCCATGCCTGACCTGATCGGGCTGGCTCTCCGGTTGCGTTTGTGCATCGAAGCGGATTCTCTACTAGAATCGAAGTGAGACAGCTGCGGTGGCCGCCATGCACAAAAATGAATTGCTTCTCGCTTTGCTTTCCGAGGGTTTCACAAGATCCGCCTGGCATGGGCCCAATCTGCAGCAATCGCTGAAGGGCGTCCGTGCGAAACAGGCGGCTTGGCGCCCTGCGCACGGGCGTCACAATGTTTGGGAACTCGCGCTTCACGCCGCGTATTGGAAATATGCGGTGCGCCGCAGGATTGAAGGGGGAAAGCGCGGCTCGTTTGTCCTGAAGGGAAGCAATTTCTTCACGCGGCCCGAAAAAGGCAAGGCCACGGAAGCCGCCTGGCGCGCCGATCTCGTCCTGCTCGAGACAGAACATCGCGCCCTGGAGCAAAGCGTGCGCCGCGTTCTGAAGACGAACCCTTCGAGAAAACTCCTGCGCATGCTCTACGGTATCGCCTTCCACGATGTCTATCACGCAGGGCAAATCCGGCTGCTTCGCCGCTTGATGGAGAGCTGAAAAGCTTGTCAGACACGGCGCTCCAGCGAGGCAGACGACGCCTTCCGATTAGCCACCGAGCAAAACCACAAGTCACGAATGGGATCCGGGCGGGACCGGTGCAGGGCGCGAATTGAAAAGGCCGAAGGCCACAAAGATGTCCAGCACGCCGATGCCGCTAACAATTCCGCGCATCGAGGGATGCAGCACAAAGGGTATCAGCCAGGGGAAGCGATGCAGGAAGTAGTTCTGTTCCCAGAAGGCGGACCACGGCAGGTAGAGCAACAGCGCACCCATTTCAAACAACAACACGACGGTCAAGGCGCGCAGAATGCGGTTCATCGAGGAATGCATGACCCCTGGCTAAGTTTGGACCTGTGGTCAGCGAGCGGGTTTTTGAAGCGCACTGATGCGTTCGGCAACGTCGCGATAATCGATGTTCACCGCATAGACCTGGGAAAAGCTCTTGAGTGCCGTATCCAGATCGCCGGCCGACTCCTGGGCCACTCCCAAATCATACCGCAAGGCGAGTTTACTTTCCGCGTCGATCCCGGGGGTCTGCAGCGCGCGTTCGTACCATATGGCCGCGATGCTTGGTTGGCCCTTTTCCATGAACGCGAGGCCCAGCAGCGTGCAGCACTGCATGGCATAGCGGAAGGCCTTGCCGCGGTCGTTGGCTTTGGCTACCTTCTGGAACTCGCCGATGGCTTCTTCGAGGAGGCCCATTTCGCGGAAGGCAATGCCGAGATTGTAGTGGGTCTCCAGATCCTCGTCTTCGGCGCCCATCTCGCCGAGTTCCGCGCGGAATTCTTCAAAGACTTCCCGAAGCGGGGCGGACTCTGCGTTTGCTCCGGCGTGCTCGGTGGACAATTCTTCATTTTTCGCAGCCGGAGTGGCGGGCTCCGGCTCGACGGGGGCGGGTGGCGTCAGTTCGCCCATGCCCAACTGATCGATCTCTTTCGCCAGATCCGCCATGAAATCTTCGGAAGTGAATGCGTTTCCATTCGACGGAACACCCGCGGGAACTTGCTTCCTGGGACCGGGCTTTTCCGGAGGCGTACCCTTTGCGGGTGCTTCCTTTTTCGGGAGAGTCGGCACCTGCCCCAACATCTCGTGAGCCGGCACGACGGGTTCCGGCTCGATCACCAACTCGAAATCCTGATCGAGTTCGAATTCGGGCTCTGCGGGTAGAGGCTTGGGCAAAGCTGCCTGCGGCAGTTCCAGCGCGGGTTCTGGCCCCTCGGCCGCCACTTTGCCGTGTTCTGGCAGTGGCAAAGCGGTCAATTCCTCGTCTGGCAGCAGTTCCTTGTGCTTAGCAGCGATTTCCGTGGCCTGCGGCGTGCTCGGTGCGGTCGGAGAACTGGCTGGCGAAGCGGGCGTCCCTGCGGAAATTTCCTCCAGCGGGCTGGTCCAGTCTTCGGGATTGTCGGCGTCCGTGGGCACCGCAATTTGCGGCGTCCCGATGTCATCGGTCGGGGCCACTAGGATCTCGTGCGGCAGCAACTCATTTGGAACCTGCACCGGCGTCTCATCTTCGAGCACTAAATCGGGCAGCTCCACCCCTTCCACGTTCGATGGAGCAGCGACCTTCGGAACGGCCGATGCACCTTCTGCCTTGTGTCCCGGCCCCTTCGTCTCTTCCAGTGACGAAGCCCATTCGGAGGAGAGGTCGACTTCTTCGGCTGCGGAGACAGGCTGCGCGTCAGCCACTTCCGGCACCGGCTCGATAATCTTAATTTTGGGTATCTCCGCCCCCACTTCAGCGACGGGATGTGGTGCGACCGGACTGGTTTCCGCGGGCGGGGCAGCTACTTCCGCGACCGGCTCGGCACTGGCCTCGACGGGGAGCTCCTCTGCGCCTTCTGCCGAAACCCCGGTGGCCGACTCTGCGACGGGCTCGGTTTCAACGGGTTGTGGCATGGCTGCCGTGACGGCGGCGGCGATTTCGTCATCCGTCAAACCGGCCGCGCGCTGGAACCTGCGTCGCAGCTCGCCAAAGCGTTCGCTGCTGCGAACGTCCCCGTGTTCGGCATGAATGTGTTCGAGCTGCGCGGCGAGCTCCGCGGTGCGCCGATCGTCGCCGGCTCCCAGCACGAAATCCAGCAATTTTTCGAGGGTCGGCGTGTGCGTCGGCGCGCGCCGCAAAATTGCTTCGAGCAGTCCGATGGCCTTCTGAGTCAGGCCGTAGCTGGCAAAAAGATCGACGTCCGTCAGGGATTGCGCGATGAACTTCTGGGTCTCTTCGTCGAGTTCCGGCTCGGCAGGCGAGGACGCCGTTGTCTGCGCCGCCACCTCCGGAATCTCCGGCTCCAGATCTGGCCGCACTTTCGGTGCGTGTGCCTCGGGCAATTCGGCCTGCAGCGTCTCGTGTGCTTCCACGGGCTTCGCTTCTGGCGGGGGCTCTCCTGGCAGCACGCCCATCTTGCGAAGCACATCGTTCAGCTTGCGCTTCGGCGATTCGCTTTCCGGTTCGCGGTCCACCAGTTGCTGGAAAACTTCCTTGGCCCGCTGCAGCTTTCCTGCGGCGACCAGCGCGTCGCCAAGGTGTGCCAGGGCATCGGGCAGGCGGAAAGAATCACTGGTAAGGCCGTAGGTGTCCACCAGCCATTCGAGCGGTTCGAGCCGGCCGGGTAGGCGCGTCGCCAGCTCAGTCAGCAGGTGCACCACGCCTTCGTGCTCCCCGGCATCAATCATCGGGATGCGAATGCGCGAAAGCACAGACATGGCGCGCTCGCCTTGTCCAGATTCCAAGAGCGCTTCCGTGACCTTCTGCGTTGCTGTGAAGTTTTTTTCGTCGGAGGAGAAAATCTTAAGCGCCAGGGACGTGGCCTCGTCCCACTTGGCGTTCTTCAGGTACAAATCCATCAGCAGCTCAGCCGGCTCGCCGCCCTTTTCCAGGTCCGGCACGCGCTCCAAAATCTCCGCAGCCTGGGTGGTCTTCCCGGCGGTCGTGAACGCCCTCGCCTTGACGATCAGCGCATCCAGGTTTTTCGGGCTGATCTGCAGCGCCTTATCCGCAAGCTTTTCACATTCCTGCTGCTCGCCGCGGGCCAGGGCGCGCTGCGACGCGGAAATGTATGTTTCCAGGGCTTCCCCGGACTGCCCCATGGCCTGATAGAGATCGGCCAGGCGGATCTGGATCCGCAGGTTGTCGGGTTCCGCCAGCAAAAGCTTCTTCAGCAGCGCCACCGCTTCCGGCTGCTTGTTGTTTTTCAGGTGGAGTTCGGCAAGCTGCAGGAAGAGCGGCCGCGCCTCGCTCATGACTCCTTGCTGCACGTACAGGTCGGCCAGTTTTTCGAGCGGACGAATTTCTTCTGGGGCGAGTTTCGCGATGCGCTTGTAAACAGCGATGGCCTTCGTCAGGAAACCATCGCTGACGAAGAGTTGCGCCAGCCGCTCGAAGTAATCGATGGCCTGAAATGTTTCGCCCTGGCGGATGTACAACTCTCCGACGGTCATTAGAGTAACTTGATCCCGCGGCTCGTATTTCAGGATCTGCTGATATTCGGCGATGGCTTGCGCCACCTTGCCCTGGTTCAGCAACTTTTGTGCGGCTTCAACGAATTTGCTCTTGTTGTAGGCCATGCCCTTAAGGGACAGCTTCCCTACGAAAGCCGTCCGCGACTTTCTCCCTGATGGCGTTGCAGGCGCTCGGAGGTCTACAACGCTACATTTTCACGCTACAGTCCCTCGTGAGGGGCGTCAATGAAAGCGCGGCAGGTTGTTAGCAGGCAGTTATCCCCGTAGCTGATACGCCACCTCGGGGAAAGAAATGGCGAAGGGGACTCAGTTTCCGGCGGGCCAGATTCCCAGCGGTAGCGCTTCCTGGACCGCTTCCGCGGCCCAGCACCCGGCATCCCTGACCGGCGCAAACGAATGGCGGTGCAACGGCGTGGGCCCAAATTGCCGGAGCGCTTCCAGGTGGTCGGGCGTGGCGTAGCCCTTATGACGGGCGAGGCCATATTGCGGATAAACGGCGTCCCACTCTTCCATCCGGGCGTCGCGGTGCGTCTTCGCCAGGATAGAAGCCGCGGCGATGGACACGCTGCGCGCGTCGCCTTTGATCAGCGGCTTCTGTTCCATCAATACGTCGAGCTCCATGGCGTCAATCAAGAGGTAGTCTGGCTGGATGGCCAGTTGCATCACCGCGGCGGTCATGGCTTGCCGGCTGGCCTGGTAGATGTTCCAGGCGTCAATGCGCTGTGCGTCCACTTCCGCCACTGCCCAGGCGAGGGCGTGCTCGCGGATGCGCTCGGCAAGCTCTACGCGGCGCTCGGCGGTGAGTTTCTTGGAGTCGTCCAGGCCGACGATCCTGCGTTTTGGATTGAGAATCACGGCGGCGGCGACAACGGGTCCGAACAGCGCGCCGCGCCCGGCTTCATCGAGACCCGCAATACGGGTCCAGCCGAGCTTTCGCGCCGCTCGCTCAAAACGGGAAGAGCAGAGTCGCGCCATATTCGAAGGAGGTGCGCGTGAATCTTACCACGCTGAGGAGCGTGTGCGGCCAGCGTTCTGAGGCAAACCGTTGCGCTCGGTGATGTAAAGAAAAAGGGACAGGCGCTGGCCTGTCCCCGATGAATTCATTCTCTGCAAAATGCTCAGGCTTTGGCTGTCTCGGCGGGCTCGGGAGCGGCTTCCTCGCGGGCGGCGCGCTTGATGCGGGCGGCCTTGCCCCGCAGGTCGCGCAAGTAGTAGAGGCGGGCGCGGCGCACGCTGCCCTTGCCGACCACGTCAATCGAGGCAATCGTGGGCGAGTGCAGCGGGAAAATGCGCTCCACGCCGGTGCCGAAGCTCACGCGGCGTACAGTAAACGTGGCGCTGCTGGCCCGGCCTTTCTTGGAGATCACCACGCCTTCAAATGCCTGGATACGTTCCTTGACCTTTTCGCCCTCGCCTTCCAGCAGTCGGACGTTCACCCGCACGGTGTCGCCGGGGCGAAACTCAGGAAGGTCTTTGCGCAATTGCGCTTCATGCAGCTTACGGATTACCGGATTCATTTTCTGTGTTCCCTGCAGACCCACTCAGGCGGGGCCAGCACTTCCAAAGCAAACTCTAATTATAAACAGTATGTGACGGAAATCCTAGCCGTTATTCGAGCGGCGAAGTGGCCTTACAGATCCGGGCGGTTTCGCCGCGTCTTCCCTGCGGCTTGCTGGCGGCGCCATTTGGCTACTTCCGCATGATGGCCGCTGATCAGGACGTCAGGCACTTTCCAGCCGCGATACTCCGCTGGCCGGGTGTAGTGCGGGAAATCGAGCAAGAGTTTCACCTGGCGTGATGGTGGAATCGTAGCGGCGTTGGCAGTTGTAGATGGCTCAAGTTCGCTGAAAGATTCGTTTTCCGTGGAGGCTTCGTTGCCCAACGCTCCCGGCAACAACCGTGTCACCGCATCCACAACTATGGCGGCTGGCAACTCTCCCCCGCTCAAGACGTAGTCCCCGACCGACAACTCTTCAGTGGCTAGGAATTCCGCGACGCGCTCGTCCACGCCTTCATACCGCCCGCAAATCAGGATCAACCTCTCCAGCTTCGCGTAACGCCGCGCCGTCTCCTGCGTGAACAAGCGGCCTGCTGCGGACATTAACACGATGGCGGTTCCCGCTTCCGGCGGCACGCGATTCTCCGCATCTCCCACGCCATGACCCAACAAACTCTCCACCGCTTCAAACAACGGCTCTGGCTTCAGCACCATGCCTTCGCCACCACCGAAGGGCCGGTCATCCACGGTACGGTGACGATCTTTGGTGAACTCGCGCAGGTCTTGCACATGGATCTCCGCAATCCCCGCTTCCCGCGCGCGGCGCACGATGCCATGGGCCAGAGGCCCGGCAAAGAATTCCGGAAAGATGGTGATGAGGTCAAATCGCATTGCAGGAAAGTCTAACAGAGGCCCAGTTCGCGCGAAGGAAGAAATCCTCCGGCATGCTACGTAGCATCCAGATCTTTCAACCCTTCCGGCAAGTGTACTTCAATGCGCCGCGCGGCCACATCGATGCGCGCGCAAATGTCTTCCGCGAGAGGGATCAGTACTTCGCCGGCAGAAGTTTCCACCTGAAGGAGCGGCGTGCCGGCCACGCCTTCCCCCGGGAAAAATACATCGCGGACCGTTCCCAGCACACACGGCGCTTCTTCCGCAGCACAAGCGGGCGACGCCAGTTTTGTTGGGGTTTTCGGCAACTCGAACACCGTGCAGCCCATAAGGTCGGTCACAAAATAGTGGCCTGCGGGCAGTTCCACACGCTCTTCGATGGGGAGCAGCACATCCAGCCCGCGCACCGATTCCGCTTCGCCGATGCTGCCGCAGCCCTCGAAATGGAAGACACCCTGGCCGGGATGATTGCGGTCGATCCAGAAATTCAGCAAGCCGACGCGCCTGGGTTCGCCGTCATCTTTGCGCAGATAGATGAATTTCAGCGAAGAGAGGCGTGACGGAAAGTCGGTGAACAATTCCGCAGCCACTTCACCCTTATTGCCGCGCGGACGCACTACTCTGGCAACTTGTACCCATCGCTGCGTTGTTTGGTGAGAGCTGCTCAATCTTCCAGAATCTCGAGGGTGAAGCGTTTGTGGAGTTTCATGCCGGCCGCACCAAGCAGGGTGCGTATGGCCTTGGCCGTGCGCCCCTGGCGCCCGATGACCTTGCCTAAATCCTCCGGATGGACCCGCAACTCCAAGACGGTTACCTGTGATCCCTCAACCGCCTTCACTTGCACGCCTTCCGGATGGTCAACGAGGGCACGGGCTATTTCTTCAACGAGTTCCTTCATGGGGTCCTCCGCGCGAGCGTGTCACTACTCAAGCGAATGCAAGCGACCCCTCCCCAATTCCGTCAGAGGACGCGGGAAAACCGATGACCTGACCCGGCTTGCTAGGCAATCTTCTGCAGCTTGATAAAACTCCGGACCGTATCGCTGGGCTGGGCCCCCAAACCCAACCAGTGCTTGATACGCTCGGAATCCAACTTGATCTCCGCGGGCTTCTTCAGCGGGTCATAAGTCCCCACTGCTTCTCGTACGCGACCGTCGCGCGCCCGGGTCCGCTCGATGACAACCACGCGGTAAAACGGTTTCTTCTTCTTGCCAATCCTAGCCAAACGAATCGTTAGCACTAAAGTACGTCCTCCTAAAGAGGTTCTATTCTAGCGTGACTCCGCGCCCCCCGGCAAACTATCCTGCTTCTCTAAAGGTTTGGCTGGGTCCCTCGAAAATGCCCTCTCGTTCGCACTCCCTCAGGGCTTCTCGACCACCGGAAGCTCCACAAAGCTCTCCTGGCCGGGGGCATGATAGACGCGCTGCAACTCCTTCTTGTAATCCTGCGGCTTGGCCCAGAAGATATTCGGGACAAACGTCTGCGGATTCCGGTCGTACAGCGGGAACCAACTGGACTGGATCTGCACCATGATCCGGTGCCGCGGCAAAAATGTGTGGTGTGCATTCGGCAGGGCAAATCGGTAGAGGAGCGGCTTGTCGCTGGCAATCGCCTTTGCGCTCTCCAAGCTTTCGCGATACCGCCCCCGGAAGATATCCGCCGCAATCATCAACTCGTATCCGCCCATCGCCGGATCTCCCGCCATCTCGTCCGGATACACATCGATCAGTTTCACGACCCAATCCGAATCGGTTCCGCTAGTCGAAGCCACGAGATTCGCGATGGGCTGCCCGCTGATTTTGACCGGTGCATTCAAAACTTCCGATTCAAATACCAGCACATCAGGCCGCCCGGATGCCTCCCGCTGGTCATCCACAAGCCACTGCCTCCAGGTATGTTCGTTGTCATAACCGATCGACTGAATGGGCCTTGCACGAAACGGCACCGGTTTGGCGGGATCAGACACATATTCCTCGAATGCCGATCCCCCCGCCTCTGGAGCGGATTGGCTCAGTTTGAGGCCCGCGGACAAATAGAGTGGAGTTGACTTCACCGTGCACCCGCTTGCGCAACCGGCAGGCCAGGCCGGCAGTCGCCTCCAGGTATTCGTCCCCGTTTCAAACGCTGTCACCGGCGCCACATCGGCCTTGGGCGCTCCATCCTTCAAATATTGCGCCAGGAATGGCCGCAGAATTTCTTTCCGGAAATACAGGCCAGTATCCATTCCAAATTTCAGCCGGCCCAGGGAACTGCCGTCGCCGATCTGTTGCCCGTGAAACCACGGCCCGAGAACCAAAAACACTCTGTCGCTCTCCGCGTCTCTTGGCTTGATGGCCTTGTACACCGCCGTCGCCCCATAGATGTCTTCCTGATCCCAAAGGCCGGCCACCAGCATGGTCGGAACCTTCACTGGTTGGGCCGCGAGGATCTGGTCCATGGCCTGTTGCTGCCAGAAAGAGTCATAACTCGGATGTGCCAGAATTTTCCGCCAGATGCCTATTTGTTCGAGGCCATGTTGCCGCCCCAGTTCTCCCGCGGATCCGGCCCTCATGTACGTGTCGTAGTCGTCGAACGTGCTTTTCCACCAAACCGCTTCGTTTGCCCGCGTCCCTTCTTGCTCGTAAAGATAGGGCATGTTTTGTTCGCGAAACGCGCCATTGTGAAACCAGTCGTCTCCCTTCCAGCCATCCACCATCGGGTTCATCGGCACAGCCACCTTGAGCGCCGGGTGGGGATTCACCAGCGCCATCAGCGGCAGAAATCCGTCGTAGGAAATGCCCAGAATCCCCACCTTGCCGTTGCTTTCGGGCAAGTTCTTCACCAGCCATTCGATCGTGTCGTAGGTGTCCGTCGAATGATCCACCGGCGTCGGGTTAAGTGGCCCGTGCAAAGGCCGCGTCATCACGTAGTCGCCCTCGGAACCGTACTTCCCACGAATGTCCTGCACCACGCGGATATAACCGTCCTCCACAATCACATCGGTTATGTTGTCGTACCCGTTCAGGATCGGGCCAAGGTGCGCGCTTGCCGCATGGCTGGTCTGTGCCGTGGCGCTGTACGGCGTGCGCGTAAGCAGGATGGGGGCGTTCTTCGCGTCTTTTGGGACCACGATGACGGTGTGGAGTTTCACGCCGTCGCGCATCGGGATCATCACCTCGCGCTTCTCGTAATCAAAGCTGCTGGTCACGGGCACGAGTTTTGCCGGTGTCTCGCTCGGGAAATCCGGGTACTTGGCAGGTGCTTCGGTTGTCTGCGCTCGGGCGGTCTCCAGAGATGACCCAGCGCTCAAGAAGAAACCGAACACAATCAGCCCTGCAATCGAATTCTTCAGTTTCATAAATTTTCCTTTGAAACGCGGCACATTCCGCACACAAGAATCTGGCTCGGCCCAGCTAGCGCCGCGATTATATGCTGCGCTGCCCCGGCGCGCCACCGCCTCTTTTGTGGAGGAACGTCAGCCCAGCCGGTTCACGCCGTTGAACACGGCTGGCTTGTAGCACTCTGCCAGCGTGGGGTAATTGAAGACCGTGGTGATGAAATACGTGATTTTGCCCTTCAACAAAAGAGCCGCCTGACCGATGTGTAGAAGTTCCGTCGCGTCTTCCCCGAAAATATGCACGCCAAGGAGTTCCAGTGTCTGGCGGTGAAATAGCAGCTTCAACCCATGCCCGCGAGTTTGCCCAGGCCCTTCATCTTCGCGCGCGCGGCCATCGCCCCATACTGCTTCATCATCTGCCGCATTTGCATGTATTGCTTGATGACCTGGTTGACTTCCTGCACGGAGGTGCCGCTGCCCTTGGCGATGCGCTTGCGGCGCTTCCCATCGAGGACGTTGTGGTCGCGGCGCTCCTCGTTCGTCATGGAGTTGATAATCGCTTCTACCTGCTTGAGTTTCTTCTCATCCACCGAGGCGTCTTTGGGCAAATTCTGAAGCGGTCCGACCTTCGGCAACATGTCCATCAATTGGTCCAGCGGGCCCATCTTGCGGATCTGCCGCAATTGGTCGCGAAAATCTTCCAGCGTGAACTCTTCCTTGCGGAGCTTGCGCTCCAGTTCCATCGCCGCTTTCTTGTCGAACGCCGATTCGGCACGCTCGATCAGCGAGAGAATATCGCCCATGCCCAGTACGCGCGAGACGATGCGCTCCGGATAAAAGCCTTCCAGCGCGTCGTATTTTTCGCCAAGGCCCACGAACTTTACCGGCGCTCCGGAAACCTTGCTGATGGAAAGCGCCGCGCCACCGCGCGCGTCGCCGTCCAGCTTGGTCAGGATGACGCCGGTCAGGCCCAGTCGCTTGTGGAATTCACCAGCCGAGCGCACCGCGTCCTGCCCAATCATGGCGTCGGCGATGAACAGCATCTCACTCGGCTGCAATTCCTTTTTCAGCACGGAAAGTTCGTTCATCAAGTCATCGTCAATATGCAAACGGCCGGCGGTGTCAACCAGGATGACGTCGCTCGCCGAGAGTTTCGCTTCCTTGATCGCGCCGCGCACGATTTCGACCGGTTTATCTGTGCCTGTGCCCGGCCACAGCGGTATGCCGACGGATTTGGCGACCTGCGCGAGCTGTTCGCGGGCGGCGGGGCGGTACACGTCCGTGGAGACCACGATGGGACGATGCCCGTGCTGCGCGAGCCATTTGGCGAGCTTGCCGGTGGTGGTGGTTTTGCCCGAGCCTTGCAAGCCCACGATCATCCACACCGAAGGCGGACGCGAAGCGAAAATCGGTTTGGCGTGCTTGCCAAGCAGCGCGAGCAATTCGTCGCGTACGATCTTGACCACCTGCTGATCGGGAGAAAGCTGCAGCATCACTTCCGAGCCCAAAGCCTTCGCTCGGATGTTCGCCAGCAGTTCGTCGGTAACCCCCACGTTGACGTCGCCATCGAGCAGCGCTTCGCGGATTTCCGCCAGCGCCAGGCCCAGATGCTCCTCGGTGAGCTTTCCCTGGCCGCGCAGGTTCTTGAATGTTCTTTGCAGCTTCTCTGTCAGGTTCTCAAACATGGCTGACCGTGTTCTCTAGGTTTCCACCTCTATTGTACAGGTTGCCAAGCAGAGGTGCAGCACGGCTCCCTGCGGCCTACGCACAAGCCATCATTCGCAAAACTTTCCTTCTCCAGCCGGAGTCGGGATAGAATTCGCGGAGCGTTGTGTGGAGGAAATCATGTTCGATCGCCGTGGCTTCTTGTCGTCACTCATGGCTCTGGCTGGAGCGTCTTCGGTAACTGGTATCGAGTCGGTCTGCGACGATCTGCTTGCCGGTGCACCCGGCAAACTTCCCGATAGGTCGCTTTACGAAACGAATGAAGAGGCTTATTGGACCGAATTGCGAAAGCAGTTCCTGATTCCCGCAGACGAGGTGTACCTGAACAACGGTACCGTCGGTTCTTCGCCCGCACCCGTTCTGCGCGCCATTCTGGAAAGCTATCGCGATTCCGAAATGCTGGCGCAATCCGACCCCGAGGATTACCCCATCTGGGGCTACGCCGCGTGGAATCAGTTTCGCGATCCGCTGGCCGCTTTTATCGGCTGCAGCCGCGATGAACTCGCCCTTGTCCGCAATGCCACCGAAGGAAACAGCTACATCGCCAACGGAATTGATCTGAAGGCTGGCGACGAAGTGGTGATGACCGATCAGGAGCACCCCGGCGGGGAACACCCGTGGAACCTGCGTGCCAAGCGCTACGGCATCGTGGTGAGAAAGGTCACGCTGCCCAAGCCTGTGCCCAACCCAGCCACGGTTTTGAATCTGTTCCACGATGCCATCACCCCGCGCACACGCGTATTCTTCTTCAGTCACATCACCACCGTCACGGGTGTGGTTCTGCCGGTAAAGGAATTGGCGGCGCTGGCCCGCTCCAAAGGAATCCTCTGTGCCGTCGATGGTGCGCATGTGCCCGGCATGATGAAGCTCAACATCACCGATTTGGGCTGCGATTTCTATTCTGCCAGCCCGCACAAATGGTTCCAGGCGCCGAAAGGCACGGGCTTCCTTTACGTCCGAGACGAAATGATCGACCGCTTGTGGAACACCATCGCCACCGAAGGCTGGGACTCCACAAAAATACGCGCCGAACGCTTCCAGCGCATTGGCAGCTCGAATGTGCCCACACTCGCCGGTTTGCGCGCCTCCATCGAGTTGGCCAATCAGATTGGGATGAACCGCATCGAGAAACGCCACCGGCAGATGGCCGATTACATCCTGAAGGAAATGCTTCAGCGTGGCGCGGAATCCTGGACATCATCGGACCCGGCGATGCGCTGTGGAATTGCCACCGTAAACGTGCCTTCCCTAAGAATGCCGGACGCGGAGCTTTGGCTGTGGAAGGAGAAGAAAGTGCGCATACGCGGCGGCGCTCCCTCCAAGATTCGCCTATCCACGCCATACTATCTCCTGCACAAGGATGTGGACCGCTATCTGTCCGCCTATGACGAATACCGCCGGAGCCATCCGGCGGCATGACCCTTTCCTGACGCCATTTGGTAATCGCGAGTTGCACCAGTTCTTTGCCGTCGCGGAATCGGGGGAGGAACCATGACTCAGGCTGTTTGGACTGCCGTCGACAAATACATCACGGACTTGCTGGTGCCTTCCGATCCCGCGTTGGAAGCCGCTCTCCAGGCTGCGAGCGCTGCCGGTTTGCCGCCCATACAAGTCTCTCCGGCCCAGGGCAAACTGCTGCATCTGCTGGCGCGCGCCTGCGGCGCTCGGCAGGTTCTAGAGATCGGCACCTTGGGCGGTTACAGCACCATTTGGCTTGCGAGAGCGCTGCCTGCCGGCGGCCACGTGGTCACATTGGAAGCCGATCCGAAGCACGCCGAAGTTTCCCGTTCCAGTTTTACGCAGGCCGGACTCTCCAAAGTGATCGAGTTGCGGCTCGGACCTGGGCTGGAGACCTTGCCGAAGCTTGCTGCGGAAGGGCGCGACCCGTTTGACCTAATTTTTATCGACGCCAACAAATCCCAAATGCCCGAGTATTTTGATTGGGCTTTGAAGCTGTCGCGCGCCGGGAGTGTCATCATCGCCGATAATGTCATCCGCGATGGCAGGGTGCTGGACGCAGCCAGCGGCGACGCCGACATTCAAGGCGTCCGGCGTTTCAACGAGCGACTCGCCGCCGAGAAACGCGTGTCCGCCACGGAAATCCAAACCGTTGGCAGCAAGGGCTACGACGGCTTCGCTTTTGCTATGGTCACCGCTGACGGCTAGCTCCCGTTTCCATCCGCGCCGTTTTCTTGACCCTGCGCGCGGCGCGCAAGTACACTAGTAAATTCGGAAAGCTGCCTGGAATCAGACAGTCAGGCTTAACGAACACGACCCCAAGGCCATCCTGGTTCGCTATGTGAACGGGCGGCAAAAAGCTGCCGGGGGATGAAACTTGGGAAGTTCGCGGGCCGTATCAGATCGCAAGGGGGAGTGCTTTGCCAAAGCGTACATTTCAACCGCGGAAACGCCGCCGCGCCAAAACGCACGGATTTCGTTCGCGCATGAAAACCAAAGGTGGCCGCAAAGTCCTTGCGGCGCGCCGCAAGAAGGGACGTCATCGCCTTACACCCGAATAGTGGCGCGGCCCCAGCATCGCCACCGGTGAAGCAGGGCCACACGTTTCCGCGAGAGGCGCGCTTGGTGCGCAAGAGCGAATTTGACGCGGTTTACAGCACTGGTAAGCGCCGCTCCAATGCCCACTTCACCGTGTTCCTCCGTGCCAATGAATTGCCGCTGAGCCGCTTCGGTTTTAGCATCAAGAAGGCGCTTGGCGGCGCCATGGTTCGCAACCGCATGCGCAGAAGATTGCGCGAGATGGTTCGCTGCCACCGTGAGGAGATACCAGCAGGATGGGACATCGTCATTCACCCGAAGCGTTCCGTCGCGAAGGCACCCTTTGCGGCGCTGACGGCGGAGCTGCTGCACTTGTTGAAGAGCCCGTGAACGTCTCGGCAAACGGGGCGCAGCAGCATACTGCGCCGGCGCAAGAAGAAATGCGGCAAACGCCGAAATCGGCGGGGGTGCGAGCGGCGCTCTTTGCGCTCGATTTCTACAAGGCTTATCTGTCTTCGTTCCTCGCCGGCACTTGCCGCTACCAGCCCTCGTGCTCGCGCTACGCCTACGAAGCGATTGAGCGATTCGGAGTGTGGCGCGGCATCTGGCTTGGGACAATGCGCCTGCTGCGTTGCCACCCGCTATCCCGCAAATTTGGATTCGACCCGGTCCCGGAGAAATGGCAAGGGATGCCAGCGAATTCCTCGATGACAACTGAAGCGCATGAGGTCCGCCCGTGAGCACCCCGCCAGTGAATCAATTCCCGCCAATCGGGCCCAAGAAAGATAAGTTCACGCCGGAGCTGCGTATCCTCGTCGCCTCCCTGCTTTCCGTGGCGGTAATCATTCTGTGGACGAAGTACTTCGGGCCAAAGCCTCCCGCGCATGTGCCACAACAGAATCAGCCGGCCGTCTCCGCGCCCGCGACTAGTGAACCTTCTGCGGCACCTTCTGGACCAGCCGAGCCGACTCCTTCCAAGACTCCTTCATCCGTTTCCACTGCTGCAATCCCGTCGGCTCCGCCCACCGAAGATACCAAGGAGCGCACCATCGTTGTTGAGAACGCACTGTACCGCGTGGAGTTTTCCAATCGCGGTGCCGTCGTCAAGAGCTGGCAGTTGAAAAAGTATAAGGATGATTCGAAGCCCCAAAAGATTCTGGACTTGGTCCACCCCAAAGCGGCTGCGGACACAGGCGGCTGGCCCTTCTCCGTGGTCATTGACGACCCTCAATTGGAAAAGGCGGCAAACAGCGGCCTCTACAAGGTTTCCGGCGATGCCGCTTCCTTGACTGCGCCTGCGGACCTGGCCTTCACCTGGAGCGACGGTCATCTTGAAGTGACCAAGAAATTTCACTTCGACCATTCCTACGTCCTCAATGTCGAGACCTCCGTCACCTACAACGGCACTCGTCTGCAAGGCGGATTGGCCTGGCGCGGCGGCTTTGGCGACCTCACGGTCACCAATCCCATTCCGGTCGAGACGGTAAGCACGTTCTACAGCGAAAACGGCAAGCTCTCCACGTTCCTTCACAAGAAGCTCGATGCCCCGGAGAAGTGGGGCAACATCTGGATGGGTGGAAAGACGTTCGCGGGCATCGCGGATCGCTACTTTACCGTGGCCTTTCTGCCTCCCAACGATTCGCCCGGCACGCTCCTGGAAACGCGCTATTGGAAGGTGTTCCACTCGATCCAGGTCGATGGTAAAGACCAGTCCGAACCGGTGCCGGAAGTGGCCGCCATCACGCGTTCTGAGCCCATGGCCCTTCGCGTGTACGTGGGTCCCAAGGACTACGACGATCTCAAGGCGATCCATCCGCCGTTGCATTCCCTGGTCCAGTTCGGGTGGCTCGAGATTATCGCCGACCCATTGTTCCACGGCTTGAAGTGGCTGCACACCTACGTGCCCAACTGGGGCTGGGCGATTGTCGTTCTTACGCTGATCGTCAATATGGTCCTCTTCCCCCTGCGCATTTCCAGCTACAAGACGACCATCAAGATGCAGCGCGTAGGGCCCGAGATCAAGCAAATCCAGGAGAAGTACAAGAAGTACAAGATGAACGACCCGCGCAAAGCGGAAATGAACAAGGAGGTAATGGCGATTTACAGCCGCGAGGGGATCAACCCTATCGGCGGCTGCCTCCCCATGGTTCTTCAGTTTCCCATCTGGTTTGGGTTGAATCGCGCCTTGAGCTATGCCATCGAGTTGCGCCATGCCAACTGGCTTTGGGTGCACGACCTCGCCTCAAAGGATCCTTATTACGTCTTGCCCGTGATGGTGGGCGTTTCCATGTATCTCGTCTCCAAGATGACCCCCATGACGATTACCGACCCGCAGCAGGCCAAAATGATGAAGCTCATGCCCATCAGCATGTCCGTGATGTTTGTGGTTTTTCCGTTTTCCAGCGGCCTGGCGTTGTATATTCTCACCAGCAGCTTGGTGGGTATACTGCAACAGTGGTACCTGAACCGGACGCACCCTCTTCCTGCCCCGGTCAAACCCGTCCGCGCCAAGAAGTAAGGGACGGTGTGATAGCGCAGTCTGCTTGGGTCAAATCTGTAGTTTCGAGAGTCTTATGACCAAGGAATTCGTACGCGATGGCAAGCTGGACCGTTTGGCCGCAGCCGACGCCCTCCGTGATTTTCTGCCGAGGATTGTGCGCGCCGCTGGTTTGGAACTCTCCGTAAACGTGCGCGCCGCCGAAGCGGGCGCCGGCTCAGTGGAAGGTGAGGCGGAGATTTTCGCCGACCTCGACGGCAAAGATAACGAGCTCCTGATGGCGCGAAGTGGAGAAGTTTTGAAGGCCCTCGAGCATATCGCATTCCGCGCGCTTGGCCTGGAGCCCGTTTTCCATGAAAAGATTCACCTCGATTGCGGCGGATTCCGCGCTCTGCGTTTCGAGGAACTGCGCATGACTGCCCGCGTGGCTGCGGAGAGGGTCCAGGTTACGCACCAGCCCTTCCGGCTCAATCCCATGTCTTCGCGGGAGCGGCGCATTGTACATCTCGCTCTGAAGGATTTGCCCAGCGTGCGCACCGAAAGCGTCGGCACGGGCGAAGAACGTCAGGTGGTTATTCACCCTGCGAAGACTTAGCCCTCCGCAGAGCGATAGACCCCAGGGCAATTGCAGCGTCACGGTACTCGTCTTTACCGGCGCACCCAACCCTGCGCGATCACGCTTCCGTCTCCCGAAAACCGCACACGATAGGTAAACGACGCCGGCCGGTCCGGCCGTATGTGTGGAAAACGCAAATCCGAAAACTCCACCACCACTTCATCGCCTTCCTTGTGAAAGAGGGTCACGGGAAACCGCGCGAACCATAAAACCTTTTGAACTTCTGGCAAATGTCGCGCCTGGTCAATCCAGGGATTCGGAAACGAGTCAGGATAGTACGTGTGCCCAATCACGTCGGCGTCGGAATAGCTGGCCCTTGGCGCGTTTTTCTGGAATAAGCCTGCGCTCAAATCCATGCGCATCTCGTAGACTCCGCGCGGCGCTCGTACCAGCCCATCCCAATGCCAGAGCGATGGCGGCAAGGGCAGCGCGCCCATCGCTTCAACCTGCAGGTTCTTCTGCGCGGCAAACTGCTGGATGCGCCCGAACGCCACGTGATGCGCATAGCTGGCCGCGACGAGATAGCCCATCGCTAAAACAAGCCCTGTGCGATTCCAATTGGCATAAGCCACGCTCAGGCCCCAGCCACGCGCCGCCGGGAGTAGAAACAGCACCGCAAAAAGGATGGTAGCCACGAGAATCGTGACATTGGAAATCGGCGCGCCGACAATTTGACCAATTTTGGCAATCAGGAACGGCGCCGGCGTGAACACCAGCCACATCAGAATAGCTCGCCATTTGATATGTGCCGGATCTTCGTAGCTCCAGGAGAGGAGTTGCGGAATCAGCAGGATGGCCGTGAAGCTGAAATCCACGATGAAAATGATGTCCCAGGCGGGCCGCGACCATGCGACCGGCGACCAGATCATCGTGCCAAAGGTGGTCACAACATCCAGGAAAATATGACTCAGGATTCCGATGGCCCAGATGCCGCAAAGCGCAATGAAGGAGGGCGCTTCCCATTTTCGCCACTTCGCCACGACGTGCGTCAGTCCCGCCAGGATCACGGTCCATATCGGCAGGCAGAGCAACGAATGCGTGATGCTGCGATGCCAGGTTACCATCAGCAATTCATTGTGCGAAAAAAGATCGCGCAGGACATCGCTGTCAGGGAAAATCGCGCCCAGCATTAAGGACCAGGTGATGAGGCGCTGCTTGCTCAGCGACCGCGGCGAAAACAGGTCTCGTCCGCCAAACGCCGCTTTGCTGATCAGCGCCCCTGCGATGCCGTGTGTGATGGTGTCCACTGTGTGCTCGTTGTTCTCGTCCTCAGACCACCATCAGCAGGCTGGATGTCTTTGGCACGACGCGGCCGACCCGGTTGGCATTCACACCATGACGCATGAGACCTTCGCGCGCCGGCTCCTCATGTTCCGGAGTGAGCGCGATCAAAAAGCCGCCGGATGTCTGGGGATCAAACAGCAACGCGCGATTCTCTTCGGGCACATTCGCGGCGAAGCTGACGCAATCCCCTAGAAACGCACGATTGTTTTTCAGTCCCCCGGAAATCATGCCCTGGCGCGCGGCATCGAGCGCACCGGGAAGTAGCGGCACATCCGCGGCGACAATTTCGAGTGCTACCCGCTCAATCCCCGAACCCGCGTCTCCCAACGCCATTTCCCGCGCGTGCCCCAGCAATCCGAATCCAGTAATGTCCGTCACCGCGTGCACGCAGCGCTTCCCCGCTTGCACCTCCAACTCGCGCAAAGCTTCGGCCGCCGCGCGATTCAATTGCGTCATCGAAGCGATGGCCGCATCCAGCGAACTTTTCTCGGCCCGCCCATTCTTAAGTGCTGTGGAGATCGCGCCGGTGCCCAGCGATTTTGTAAGCAGAAGTACGTCATTTGTCTGCGCGCCGACATTTCGCCAAACTTGCAACGGATTTATTACCCCCGTGACGGCATAGCCAAACACGATATCGTCGATACGAATCGAATGCCCGCCAATCACGCTGCATTTCGCTTCGCTCATCTTGTCGAGGCCGCCGCGCAATATCTGCTCCAGAATTACAGGATCGCTTTTTTCGGGAAATCCCACGATCGAGAGCGCGGATACCGGGCGCCCACCCATCGCGTACACGTCGCTCAGTGAATTGGCCGCCGCGATTTGCCCGAAGGTGAACGGGTCGTCCGCAATCGGCGTGAAGAAATCGACCGTCTGTACCAATGCCAAACCTTCCCCGAGCAGATACACGCCGGCGTCGTCGTTGGTGCTGAACCCAACGAGCACGTTCGGATCCGTTGGCAGTGGCAGGCGCCGAAGTATTGTGTCCAGCGTTCCGGGACTCAGCTTGGCCGCACAACCCGCCGCCTTGACCATGGCTGTGAGTTTCACGGAATCTGCCAAACCACACCTCGCGCTACTGCGCTTTGATTATAACGATGCCGCGCCGTTCCTGCTCGCCGCCGGATAAAAATACGGCCTAGAACACAACTTGCGCGGGTTGCCCGGAAAGTGTTCTCATTAATCAATGCCTTGGGACTTCTGGTTGATCTTTCTTTTTCTTGGAATTGTCGTGCCCTGGCGCGGCGCTGTGCGGCTGAAGAAACTCCTCGCGCTCCCTTCCGTTAGCACCAAGGAAAAGCTCGTTCTCTATGGCTCGACCATCGCCGGCCAGTGGGTGATCACGGGTCTTGTCGCTTGGCGTGCTCTTGCTCGCGGATTGTCTGCGGGCAGCTTGGGCTTAGCCAACCGCGACGGTGTCAACACAATTCTCGCGAGCTTGGCCCTGGCCGTAATCGCTGGGGCATTGCATTGGCTGAATCTCCGACGGGTCGGCAGATCTCCGGGCAAAGCCCCAGAGCTGATGCGCTCGCTTGCTCACCGGATTCTTCCCCTCAATTCCGTGGAGTTGCTGCCGTACAGTGCGCTCGCCCTGACCGCCGGCGTCTGTGAGGAATTTCTTTATCGTGGGTTCGCCATGGGCGCACTTTCTCGCGTGGGATTCCCCGCTTGGGCCGTCGTGATTCTGACCGCAGTCCTCTTCGCCTTGGCGCACGCTTATCAGGGTCGCAGCGGAATCCTGGGCACTTTTGTGATGGGCATCCTTTTCGGCGTCGTTCGCTTGGCCTACGATACACTGATCCCGGTAATGATGATGCACACCGTCGTGGACCTGGTGGCCGGAATTGCGGGGCCGCGCTACCTCTTGCCGAGGCCCGCGGAAGAGCAGAAGTGATTAGAAGCCAGGTCGTTGCGATATAATTACTATTATGGCAACAGAACTCGAAAAGCCCCTTGCGGAACCGACGATCCGGCGCGCCTTGGGGGAATTCCAAGTCACCTTAAATGAACAACAAGTCATTTGTATTCAACAATATATAAGGATATTGCGTCATTGGAATGAAAAACTGAATCTGACCGCCATCCGCGATCCCCTGGAGATACTATATCGTCATTTCTGCGAATCCATGTTTGCTGCCGTTGCTGTGCCGGTGGAAAACGGTCGGTTCGCCGACATCGGTTCCGGCCCCGGATTCCCCGGCATTCCGCTAAAGATTTTGCGTCCTGAGCTGGAGCTTTTCCTCGTGGAATCGAATATCAAGAAGGGCACATTTCTTGCTGAAGTCATCCGCGAGTTGGGGCTTGGGAACACCCATGTCCTGATCAACCGCTATGAGGAATTGGGCGAGGAATTGGCTCCGCTTGACTTTGTCTGCTCCCGCGCCCTCGGCGAGTTTGGCCCATTTCTCGAGTGGGCGGCGTCAGACAATGTCGCTGCCTCTCGCACGATTCTGTGGATCGGCGGCCGCGACCTCGAGGAAGTTCGTAAGTCGGAGCGGTGGGAATGGCAAGAACCCATCGCCATGCCGCAGTCGTTGCAGCGCTATTTGCTCGTTGGCAAGAAAAAGTGTCCCACTGTCGGCGTAACGACATCATAACAAAAGGCTTTTCGCAATTTACTTCAGTGTGCTGCCATTCCTATGTGATTTTCTCTCGCGCCGCGTTCCACGTGAAACATCTGCTCTTTTCCCGACTTTCAATTCCGATTGTTCCACGTGAAACGTCTCGGATATCGAACGCTCAGACTGGCGAGCGGGGTCATATCGGTCATTTCCCTATTGATACTGTTCCACGTGGAACATCCGCTTTCCAACAAGATTTCCGCAGCTTGCCCCCTGTTCCACGTGAAACATCTTGCGTATGGCGGACCGCTCTGCTAATTTCCCTAGCTTGGGGAGACTTTCTTGGCCCGGGTCATTGCCGTTGCTAACCAAAAGGGTGGCGTAGGTAAGACCACAACCGCAGTTAACCTTGCAGCCTGCCTTGCGGCTGCTGAGCAGTCAACTCTCCTCATTGATTGCGATTCCCAGGCCAATGCGACGGCTGCAATCGGATTTCAGAAGGATCCTGCACGTCGTACCATCTATCACGCCCTAATATTGCACGAGACCTTTGAGAAATTGGTGCAAAAGTCGCAAGTGGAAGGCTTGGATGTCGTTCCCGCCGACAAAAACCTTGCGGGAGCCGCAGTGGAGCTTGTGCTTGCCGAAAGCCGGGAGTACAAACTGCAGTCCTTCCTGCAGAATGTGCGGCCAAACTACAAATTCATTGTACTGGATTGCCCACCTGCCTTGGATCTGCTCACGCTAAACGCACTGGTGGCGGCCGATGCGGTGATGATACCCATCCAGTGCGAATACCTGGCCTTGGAAGGCGTATCGGAACTGCTGGACACCTTGATGCGCATTCGACGTACCCTCAATCCCAGCCTTGAAATTGAAGGCATCCTCCTGACGATGTACGATGAGCGCACTACTCTCTCAAGGCAGGTGGCTACTGATTTGCGCAGCTTCTTCGGCACCCAGGTTTTTCAGAGCCTGATCCCGCGAAACGTCCGCCTGGCCGAAGCACCTAGTTTTGGTAAGCCTATTATTTTCTATGATATACATAGTAGGGGCGCTGAAAGTTACACACAGCTCGCCCAGGAGGTTATTGGCAATGCCGAGAAACGCGTTGGGGCGGGGGCTCGGAGCGCTCATTCGGGAGCCTGAAGCGGCCGCTCCATCATCACCGGCCACATCTAAAACTCCGCACGCCGCTCCCGTCGCGCACAGCTCTGGAGGAGCTGCTGCAGCCGCAGCCCCGGCCTTGAGTCCCGCAGCATCGGGTCCTTTGCAGATCGACATTGATCTGATCGACCCAAGTCCCTATCAGCCACGCACACGGTTCCGCGAAGAGGCACTCGATGAGCTGGCCCGCTCAATTCGGACCAGCGGCATCATCCAGCCGCTTGTCGTGCGGCCGATGGGGCAGCGCTTCCAGTTGATTGCCGGCGAACGGCGCTGGCGTGCTGCGCAGCGCGCCGGCCTCGACAGAGTCTCTTCCATCGTTCGCCAGGTTCCTGACGAATTGGCGTTGGAGATGACGTTGGTCGAAAACATCCAGCGCGAAGACCTCAACGCCATGGAAGCGGCACGCGCGTTTGAGCGGTTGATGGACGAATTCCAGCTCACCCAGGAATCGGTGGCCGAGCGCACGGGCAAGGATCGCGCGACGGTCGCCAACGCCATCCGGTTGCTGAAGCTTGAGCCGACCATTCAGGAATGGATTGAAGAAGGGAAGCTGACGGCGGGCCACGGCCGCGCGCTCCTCGCTGTCGCCGAGCCGCAATTGCGCATGCGTTATGCGCAACGCGCCGCTCGCGGTGGGCTCACGGTGCGCCAAATTGAACGCCTGGCTTCACGACGCAGCCGCGGGGCAAAAATGCCCGCGGAGATCCATGTTGATCCCAACATCCGCGAAGCCGTGGAAGAACTCCAGCGACATCTCGGCACGAAGGTGCTTCTGCGGCAGAAAACGAAAATGCGGCCGGGCCAGCTCGTCCTGGAGTATTACGACGACGCGCAACTCATGGGCATCTACGACCGCCTGATGAAATAGCGCCGTAGCAGCGCACTGCCACTGCACCAACGTTCAGGCATTTCATTAGACAACTCGCTCCGCAACACGCGTTGACTTCTCGCCGCTTCACGATACATTGGAATCACTACACACAGGGAGTTTACATATGCCTTGGAAGTGGCCAGGTACGTCCAAAGATGCTGGCGCTGAGGAGTGGACCGGTTTCATTGATCAAGGCGTGTCGCTCGAGGGCACGCTGACACTCACCGGAACGTTTCGCATTGACGGACACATCAAGGGCAACATCATCTCCGAACAGACAGTGATCCTCGGCGAAAACGCGAAAGTCGAAGGACAAATCGAAGGGAATCGGGTGGTGATCGCGGGCCGGTTTGATGGCGTCATTTTCGCCAGGGGCCGCGTCGAGATCCAGCCCAAGGGAGTCGTAACGGGCGAAGTTCACTCACCCTGCATGGTCATCGATCCTGGAGGCATCTTCGATGGGCGCTGTCACATGCTTGCGTCCTCGGAGGCCGCTGCCGGGGTGACGATTCCAATCCGAGCCGTGAGCCAGGCGTAGAGCCGCAAGAGTTGCCAAGAAAACACACCAGTTCCACTAACCGTTAAGACACAACAAGACAGTTAGCACGCTCTGCGCTTCTTCGCCGCCCGTGGCGTTTCACTTAGGGGAGGCAGCCTCTTAACGGGGCGCCCCAGCGGGGACAGCCGTCAAGGCGCATTGTGCATCTTGCAGGCCAGCTTGGATGTTTGCCTCCCAATCCAAATGAGGGACCTTGGAAGCTGCCGCAGCCTTGTAGAACTTCATCGCTTCTTCCGGGCGATTCAGTTTTTTCAAGCACAGACGTCCGGCCGCCAATAGCGCCAGCAGCGATTGTTTTTCTGCGGGGTAAGTTTCGGCAAGGCGCTCGTATTCGGAAACGGCGCGATCAAAATGCTGCTGCGCTTCGATGGAGCGAATGATCTCCAGCCAGGTTGCCACGGGCATCTTATCCCCGCCGGCATTGTGATATTCCTCAAAGGCACGCCAGGCGGCATCCACGTCCTGATTTTTGAGATAGGCCTGGCACAGTTGAATCGTGACCTGTCGGTAGGCCGGCATGTCACTGCAACGCCAGTGCACTTGTTGCAAGAGATTCAGGGCATCGGCGGAGTTGGGGTTTGCGGCCACATGCTTCTGGAGAATGGCCGCTGCTTCATCCAGTTTGTTTTGTTCCATGGCTTCAGAAGCGCGGACGACTTCCGGATCGCCGCTCCAGCTCAACTTGGATTCGATGGCTTCGTTGGCTTTCTGCTCTAGGCCGGATTGCTGCAACGCAAACGCTCCGGCCATGCCGAAGAGGAACCCCCCAACGTGCGCCCAATGGGCGACCGGCGAGGACGTACCGAATGCCGAGCCATAGAAAAATTCCATGGCCAGCCACAAGGGAAGCAGCCAGTAGGCGGCAGCTTTGAAGCGGCGCCGGTAGAAAATGGTGAAGAACATCATCTCAATCTTCATCTTTGGGAAGCGCACGAGAAAAGCGCCCATCAGAGCAGCAACTGCGCCCGAAGCTCCGATAAGCGGTGTAAAACTCCCATGGGCGCACCAACCGTAAAACTGCAGCGCCGCGGCTCCCGCGACCAGGTAGAAAACCGGATAGAGCACGCGGCCCCAGGTATCTTCCAGAATGAATCCCGCGAGCCACAAGAACCACATATTGCCTATCAGGTGTATCCAGCCACCGTGCAGGAAGTTCGCTGTGAGGTAGGAAAGCGGCCGGGGATGCGCCGGGACATAAGCGTACCTATCCAGGATCGAGGCCTGCTCTACAGAGTCAAATTCCTGACAAAGGTTATCCATGTCCTGCTGCAACTCTGTTGGGTCCTGGACCTGGCGAATCTGGGCGTCCCAGGAATCTTCAGCTTTCCGCGAGGGCGCTGCCAATTGATCCCACTCATCGCCGGCAGACTTCTTAATCGTGTCGACAAAATCCGCGGCGGGGCCGGAAGTTTTGAGTTCCGGGTGCATGGCCGCGAGAAGAATGAGGTGGACACGGACCTCCGTGCGCTGCGGTCCCTGGTCCTCGATGGGGCCGTGGGTAATCAGGAAAATCAGGACGTTCAAGCCTATGAGGGCAAAGGTGATCACGGGCCATCGTCGGCCGCGCATACTCTCGTGACGTATAGGGATCAGCATCGTGTTCTCCCGGAGGCCAGCCTCCGCTCCAATCGCCAGGAAACTGTTGTTTCAGGTTAAAGGTGCAGCGGGCAGAGCGCAGAGAACCGAAGTACAGGTGGAGCTAAGTAGTTAGCTTGACCGATACATTACGCGGTGAGCCGTACAATCAGCCTTGGTGAAGAGCCTATTCGAGGGGAAGCGCCAGGCAACATTGCGGGCCCAATTGACACTCCCTGACCGGCAGACTATCGTTCAAAAGGTGTGATTAAGAGGCGAAATTCATGAAGGTTTTGGTGATTGGCGGGGGCGGGCGCGAACACGCGCTGGTATGGAAACTCCGGCAGAGCGCGGGCGTCGAGAAGGTCTGGTGTGTGCCCGGCAACGGCGGAATATCTGCTGAGGCTGAATGCTTGGCCGCCGACGCAGGTAATGTACCGGTGCTGGTGGCGCTGGCGGAGAAGATCTCTCCGGATTTGACGGTCGTCGGGCCGGAGCTTCCCTTGGTAAACGGCTTGACCGACGCCTTCCGGCAACGCAAGTATACGGTGGTTGGGCCGTCGCAACAAGCGGCACAACTCGAAGGCAGCAAGATCTTCGCAAAGGAGTTTCTGCAGCGTCACAACATTCCCACGGCGGCGATGTATGGTTCCTACGATTCGCCTGGGGCCGCGTACTCGGCGCTTTGCTCCGTGGATTGGCCCGTGGTCATCAAAGCCGATGGCCTCTGTGCGGGAAAGGGCGTGTTTTTGGCGGACGATCCCGACGCCGCCACGGGATTCATCGGGCGCGTCATGGAGAAGGACGAATTGGGCGCGGGAGGCAAGCGGATTCTGCTGGAAGAAACGCTGGAAGGCGATGAGCTATCGTTTATCCTGCTGACCGATGGTGGCCGTTCCACTTCACTCGTGCCCACACGGGACCACAAGCGCGTCTTCGACAATAACGAAGGGCCGAACACAGGCGGCATGGGCGCGTATTCCTCGGACGAGCTTTTGCCCGGGTCTTTGCGCCAGACGATTCAGACAACCATCGTGGAACCGACCTTGCTCGGCCTGGCTAAAGACGGGCTGCGTTATCAAGGGTTCCTTTACGCGGGCCTGATGTTGACCAAACAGGGGCCCAAGGTGTTGGAGTTCAATTGCCGCCTGGGCGATCCCGAAACACAGGCGATTGCCGCGCGCATGGATTTTGACTTGGCCGAGGTGCTTGCCGATGTTGCGGCGGAGAGATTGGACCCTGCCAAGCTGAAGTGGAAGCGCGGCGCCAGTGCTTGCGTTGTGCTGGCATCCGGCGGGTATCCGGGGAAATTCGAAAGCGGCAAAGAGATTAAGGGGCTCGCTGAGGCGGGGCAAATTCCCAATGTAAAGGTGCTGCACGCGGGAACGCGGCGGCAAGGCGATGCCATCGTCACGAGTGGCGGGCGAGTCCTGGGAGTCACGGCAAGCGGCGATTCTCTTGCCTCGGCTCTCCAGAAAGCCTACCAGGCCGCCGCAATGATTCACTTCGACGGCATGCACTACCGCAAAGACATTGGCCGGCATCATCAACAAAGCACGGCCGCGGGAGACTGACACTTTTGGCTGAGATCCTGCACATGTTCCGCGTACCGAAACCCCACGCGCCCACGGAAGAACTCGCCACCGCCCACGCCGTCGAGAATTCGGGCGCCGTCTCCTAAGGCGTTGGCTTGCGCCGCAGCGTGGGCGCGTCTGGAGGCCGATTCTTGTCCTCGGCCTGTTTTTCCTTCTCGATCGGCTCCTCCGGCGGAACAATCCACTGGAAAGTTCCGCTCTCGCCCATGGCTCCTTCGAAGAAGCTCGCTCCACCCGCCAGCAGCGGCAAAACCGCATGCACGAAATCGGCCGAATCTTTGCTGTCGGCCTTTTGCGCCTGGCCACGCTCGATCAACTCGATCACCTTCGCAAATCGTTGCTCGGAGGACTTCAAACGCGCGATGCGGGGATCGTTCTGTTGAATTAGCCCCAAGAGAGGCACATCCTGCGAATCGTCCGGAAAACGCACTTCGACCAGCGTGTGCGCTTCGTGCTTTTCCGGGGGATAAAGCTGTGTAAAACGCGGGCGTAACGGGCGGGTCTGCAGGTAATCGGCTTGAGAGCCGATGGACTCCTGCTCCACGCGATATTCAATCAGCCAGACTTCCGGGCCGTACTGCTTTGGCGCGTAGCCGATCAGCACGATTTCCAGGAGCGGTTCATCGGGTTTCAAATCAATTTTGTGGTGAAGCTGAGAAACGAGCGGCCGCAGCTTTTCGAGGAATATCTCGCCCAGTTGTTCCAGATCGCTTTCGCTGCCGGTGGGCTGCTGGTAGTGCGGGTCGGCCCGGCCGACACGCTCGATGTCACGTTCCAGGCGAATGGGCCGCGGCTGAGCAGGCAACTGCCACTCCTCAGCACCGAACAGAATGCCGATATGCCCTGCGTCTATCTCTGCCACGCGCGGGGGAACGCCATTTGCTTCCAGCGGTTGATTGATCGCGCCAAAGATGATGGAGTCGCGGGCCACGTGGACAAGGACTCGCCCCCCGGACAGGTTAGCGACAATCTCGTCCTCCTGTGCCCAAGCGGACGCAGTGGCCAGCAGCATTCCGCCAATGAGCAACAATCCTCGCATCGCTTTCCTTTCGATCCCAGGCCAAGCGCCCGCTCTCCCTAGCATACTCCGCGGTCCGGTGAGGCGTTCAAGCAAAGCTGGCCGCCAGGGCATCAACATTTACCGCCCGGTGTTTCTTCCGGTAAAATAGATGAACACTCACAAGACCAGAGAAAACAACGGACTATGGGACTTCGGAAGCTCAAAAGCATTCAGCATAACGGTAAGACCGTGGCGGCCATCCTGGACGCGCACGAACGCTTCTTCAGCGGGAAAGAAGGCGGAGCGCGGGCCGACCTCGCCGGTGCAAACCTCTCCCGCGCGGATTTTACAAAGATCAATCTCGCCGGGGCCATTCTGCGCAATGCCAATCTCGAAGGAAGCGACCTCCGCGGCGCGCGCCTGCCGGGCGCGGACCTCAGCGGGGCGCGGCTGCGCAGAGCCGATTTGCGTAATACGGACATGACCGAGGCAGTGCTTCCACTGGCGGACCTGAGCGAAGCGCAAGCCAGCGGCGTGGAATTCTTCCGCTGCGACCTGACCGGCGCCAATTTCCAAGACGCCTTGTTGCGGAACGCCAACTTCCGCGATGCACGCGTGGATGGCGCTAAATTTTCCGGTGCGGATATGGGCATCAGCATCCTGCGCGAGACGGATCTGAGCAAGGTGGATTTGACCGGCGTTGATCTGTCCACGGCGCTCCTGCCCCCGGGATACGCAGCAAAGGCGCGCGGGGCATAGGAGCCGCAAAGCCTGCGAGTCCACCCTACGCTCGGAGCAGGACCCTCGGGGATGGCAAATCGCCGGAGCGCGTGTTAGCCTCTCGCGAAGCCCACCATTCAGGGGAAACCTTGGCGACCATCTCCACACAATTGGACCTGCCGGGAGTACGCGAGCGCGTGCTGGAGGTGCTGCGCGGGCTCCTCGAAGAACTCGGCAGCCAGGGCGCCATTCCGCAGCTCTCTATCACCTCCAACCTTGATCGCGATTTGGGACTCGGCAGCCTGGAGCGCGTGGAACTCCTCACGCGGCTGGAGAACGCCTTCGACGTGCGGCTTCCTGACACTCTCGCGGCGGAAGCGAGCACGCCGGAAGAACTTATCCGGGCCATCCTGATGGCTCCTGGCGCGAGTGTGAGCGAGGAGGAAGAGACCTCTGCATTGCGCGCCTCTGCGGCGGTGCAGATCTTGCAGCGGGAAGCCGCGGATTCCATCGTCGAAAAGGCGGAAACCCTGATCGATGTGATCCGCTACCGCGGAATTTACGACGCCGACCGCACGCACCTGCTCATCACCGAGGACGACGAGCAGGGTGAGCATCACCACACGCTGACGTTCGGCGAACTCTACACCGCCGCACAGAAGTGCGCCGAAGAACTGGCGCGGAGAGGCGTTCCCGCGGGAGGGCGCGTGTCGCTGATGCTGCCCACTTCGCGGCAGTTTTTCATTTGTTACACCGGCATTTTGCTGGCGGGCGCCATTCCCGTGCCCATCTATCCGCCGTTTCGCGCGGACCGCGTCGAGGAGTACGCTCAGCGGCAGGCGGCTATTCTGAACAACGCGCGAGTGTGCCTGCTTCTGACGTTTCGCCGCGCTGAAGCCGTCGCCAAACTGCTGAAGCCGCGCGTGAAATCACTGCTGGGAGTTGTGGACGCGCGGAAGTTACTGGAAGCCGCCGAAAAAGAGCCGCCGCCCGCACCCGGCGCTTTGCCCGCGTTCCTGTCGGGTACTCGCATGCGCAAGGGCAGCGACATCGCGCTGCTGCAGTACACCTCGGGTTCCACGGGCAATCCGAAGGGCGTGGTGCTGACGCACGCGAATCTTCTGGCGAATATGCGCGCTCTTGCGGAAGCGGTGCGGATGGGGCCGGGAGACGTCGTCGTAAGCTGGCTGCCGCTCTACCACGACATGGGATTGATTGGTGCGTGGCTCACTCTGTATCTATACGGCGTGCCCGTGGTGGTGATGTCGCCGCTCGCGTTTCTGACGCGCCCGGAGCGCTGGCTGCAGGCATTCAGCAAACATAAGGGGACTATCGCTGCGGCTCCTAATTTTGCCTACGAATTGTGCGTGCGCAAAACATCCGATAAAGCCATCGAGGGGATTAACCTCAGCTCCTGGCGCGCGGCGCTGAATGGCTCGGAGCCCGTCAATCCGGAAACGCTCGAGCGCTTTGTCCAGCGTTTCGGGAAGTACGGCTTCCGGCGGGAATCGCTGTTGCCGGTTTATGGGCTCGCGGAGGCATCTTTGGGCGTAACTGTGCCACCGCTCGATCGCGGGCCGCTGGTGGATTGCGTGGAGCGCGACGCTTTCACGACGCAAGGGCGTGCCGTTCCCGCCTCATCGGACGGTGAGGGGAGCATTTCGTTTGTGTCGTCGGGGAAGCCGCTGGCGGGCCATGATGTGATCATCGTGGACGCCGGAGGAAACGAGCTGCCGGACCGCACGGAGGGTTTTCTGTGGTTCCGCGGACCTTCGGCCACGAGCGGCTATTACAGAAATCCGGAAGCGACCGCGAAGCTTTTCCCGCGCGGGCCTGCAATACCACCAGAAGAATATCCGTGGTTGAATTCCGGCGACCGCGCCTATCACGCCGATGGCGAAATCTATGTCACCGGCCGCGTGAAAGACATCATCATCAAAGGTGGACGGAATCTCTACCCGCACGAGGTGGAAGAACTCGCGTCAAACATCGAGGGAATCCGCAAAGGCTGCGTGGTGGCGTTTGGATTGAAGGATGAAGATAGCGGAACGGAGAAGCTGGTGATCGTCGCGGAATCGCGCGAAACGCAAGCGTCCGGCCGCGCCGGGATTGCCGCGAAGATTACGGACCAGGTTTCTCGCGGCCTGGGCCTTCCGCCCGATCGCGTGGAGTTGATTCCTCCCGGCAGCATCCCGAAAACCTCAAGTGGCAAATTGCGCCGCGATGAAACCAAACAACTTTACCTGGCGGGCACACTGGCAGCGGCGAAGCCTCCGGCATGGGTGCAAATCGTGCGGCTGGGCTTGGGTTCCTCCGTGAAAGGGGCGTTGCGCACTTTTGGGGGTGGCCTGCGCACGGCATTTGAGAAGGTCTATGGCGTTTATTTCATTGTCGTGTTTATCCTGTGGATTGTACCGACGTGGCTAATGGTGAGGCAATTCACGGATCACAAGGCGGCGGGGCGCTTCACTTCGGCCGCGCTGAAGATCCTGTTTGGACTGGTGGGAATTCGCGTAAAGGTCGTCGGGAAAGAGTACATGGATACGCCGGGGGCAAAGGTCTATGCGTCCAACCACGCCAGCTATTTCGATGTGCTGCCGCTGATGATGGGCCTGGGCGTGCCGTATCGCTTCGTGGCCAAGGGCGAAGTGAACGCGATGCCACTCATTGGGACTTTTCTCAACAAAATGGGGCATCTTTCCTTCGATCGCCATGACGCGGGCTCGCGGCTGCGCCAGGTGCATGAGATCGAGCAGTGCTTGCGGCAGGGCGACTCCGTGTTTGTTTTTCCCGAAGGCACGTTCGTGCCGGAGGAAGGCGTGCGGCCATTTCAGCTCGGAGCGTTTCGCGGAGCGGTAGCCACGGGCGCTCCGGTTGTGCCCGTATCGCTGGCCGGCACGCGGAGGTTTCTGCGTGACCGCACGTTCCTGCCGCGTCCCACGAGCGTCACGATTACTCTTTCACCGCCGATTTATCCTTCGGCAGCGATGCCCAGCGGCGGTCCTCGCCATTTGCCGGAGATTGTCCGGCTGCGCGATCTTTCCCGCGAAGCGATCGCGCGCCACTCCGGTGAGCCGATTACTTAAGCTGCGTTTCCGGGCGATCCCACGATCTCTGACCTACCCGAAAAAAATGTCATTCCGAGCCCCGTTTGCTTTTTGAACGGGCGAGGAATCTGCCTTTTCTGGTCGTTCGCTGAAAGCAGCTCCCTCGCTGCGCTCGGGATGACAATGGAGTGCTGTTTTCCCGCAGCCTGCCGCGCATGACGGCGACGACACGCGCTCAGTGATTCAGCGTATAGATCACGCTGATCTGCGTCTCGACCTCGACGGCCTGCCCATCCAGGTAAGTGGGCCGGTAACGCCACTCGCGAACTGCCGCAAGCGCGGAAGCATAGAAGAGCGGATCGCCGGACACAACTTCAAGCGCTTGGATCGAGCCATCCGTCGCAATGATGGCGTGCAACTCCACGCGGCCTTCGCGGTGCATCTGCAAAGGCAGCGTCGGATAGACCGGCTCCACGCGGTGAACCAATGAGGCTGCTTGGATGTGGCCAAGACTGATGCGCCTATTCTCAGCGTGCACCACGACTGGCTGCGGTGGCTCAGGACCTCTCTCCGACCCTGTGATGGGAAGGGTGCCTGGAACATACGGTCCAATCGGCACGCCCGGGATATACAGACCGGGCTCACCCGGGCCACTGGTCGGGTGTCCAGGATCGCCGGGCGTGACAGTTGGGGGGATACGGGGAGGCACGCAGATCCGGCAGGTTGGAGTCTTCCCCGGTTGCGTGTTGTTGCCAATCGGGCGTGCCGGCCCTCCGGAATATGAGTAGGGCGGAAGGGGAGTGAAGACGGTGGCCGCGAGGCGTTCGCCGTGGCCTACCAGCGGGTGCAGCACCAGCGCGGCGAGGACGAGTATCTGCACGACGATGGACACAATCAGCGCGCGGCGGCGTGCCGTGCGTGCGCCTTTCTCCTCATCCGCGTTGCCTTCCATCAGGCAACTTCTCAGGGAACCCAGGCCTTCTTTGGAGACACTCGCTCGGTCTTGACTCATCACACACCTCCGTAGACTGGCCCACGAGCGGCGGGGAAGTCTTGCGGCACCAGTCTCCTGTGGTTGTCTACAGGAGGCCGGCGCCGCGCTCGCAGGGATGTGAGGTGCGCGCGTCCTCTATTCCATTGGACACCGTGGCGCGACACAAGTTCCCCGGGGAACGCAGGTCCTCCGCTGCTTTTCGCCAAGGACCGCATTCACGAACGCCGAATTCTCCAAACGCTTCGCCGGCCAGTTGGTCATTCCGGGGTGCATCTAGCCAAGCCCCCCCGAGCATCCAAACTGTTGGACGTGGATCTGAGGAGAAACCCAATGGACAGGCGTATTCCCGAGGCAGTCGGTATGCGCCGCACGGGCTGGGCGGCTCTGGACCGCGATCCGCAGTTGGACGTGATCGAATTCATCTGTCCTCATTGCGGCGCGCAAAGCCAGAAGAAGGCGCGGCGCGAGCGCACCGAGTATCGCTTCACGGATGGCTTCATGCAGGATCTGCAGGGCGAAGGAGTGCAATGCCACCACTGCCGGCGGTCGCTGCGGATCGTGCCGGTAGTGATGCTGCACGATCAGGAAGAGGTCAAACGGTTTGAGGCTATGCGCGCAGAAGAGCACGTACCGGCACAATAATTTGCTCCGAGAAAGAGAGGGCGTCCGGATCGGACCAGGGCGCCCTTTTTGTTTTCTGCGCGGGAAGAATTCACACCTTAGACATTGCGCCCGGCGTATCGGCGCAGTCTTGTGAGAGATTCGCGTTAGCGGCGATCCCCTTCGCGATCAAAACAGCCATCGCGGTCACGATAATGAGAAATCAGTGGTGGTCATGGTCATGGTCGCGATCGTGGTCGCGATCGTGATCATGGTCGTGATCATCCCAATCGCGCTCGCTGTGCCAGCGGTGACCATCTTCGTCCCACCACCGGTGGCCGCGCTCCCAGCAGTAGGCGCGCGCGTCCGCAAGTTCATGGCGCCAGCGTTCGGCTTGAGGACTCCTCCAGCCGTGTTTGTCGACGGCCTGATGAAGCTTGTGGTCCGCTTTGATGATGCGCCTCTGACAGGCGTCGTTGTCCGCCCGGACAACGCTCGCACCTGCTAACAGCATAGCCCCCGCAATCGCCATGGAGGCCAGCACGCAACGTATCCATCGCATATTCTCTCTCCTGTAGATTTCGTCGTGCAATTTGCCTGCGACGCCCGGGCGGGTGGAAGCGTCACGCAGGACTATACCAGTTCCGGCTGCGGAAGGAGCAAAAAATGTGCCCGAATGCGGCGTTAACACGAATGGAAATAGCGGTGGTTGTGGGGCGAAAAAAGTTCAGTAGGCCTGTAAAACGGGGTCTACTGGCAAGCCGAACTTTTCCAGGCGTTCGCGAACCGTTTTAAACGCCTCATCAACGGTGTCGGCAAACCGCAACTGGCCGAACTCCTCCTGGTTGATGGTGCCCCAGCGCACCATGGCCTTCAGGTTCAGCACGTCATTCCAGTATTTGCGCCCGTAGATCAGGATCAAAGTATTCTTGTTCATTTTCCCCGTCTGCGAAAGCGTCATCATTTCCCACATTTCGTCCATGGTGCCGAAACCGCCCGGGAAAACAATGAGCGCCTTGGCAATCTGCGAAAACCACAATTTGCGCATAAAAAAATAATGGAAATTGAGGCTCAGCTCGGGGCTGATGTAAGGGTTGGCGAACTGTTCGTGTGGGAGTTCAATCGATAATCCGATGGATTTTCCTCCTGCTTCGTAAGCTCCGCGATTCGCCGCTTCCATGATGCCGGGGCCGCCGCCGGAGCAAATCACAAAGCGCCGCGGCTTGGGCCCCAAGGAAAGAGCCCAGGTGGTGATTTTGTGCGAGAGTTGGCGCGCTTCCTCGTAATAGCGGGACATCTCCAGGGCGCTCTTGGCGTCGCGCAAGGCCATGCGGTGCTGCTTCAAGCGCTTTTCGCTGAAGCTGCCGGTTTTCTCCCTTTTCAGGCGTGTGTAGCGCGCTGCTGCGGTTTCGTGCGATTCGATGCGCGCCGAACCGAACATCACGATGGTGTCGCCAATGCCCTCTTTCTTGAGCTGCGCCAGGGGATGAATGTACTCTGCGAGGATGCGGATCGGCCGCGCGGGAGTGCTGGCCATGAAATGGCGATCTTCATGCGGGGCTTTGGGGGCGTGTTGCAGCTTCAGGCGTTTACCGTCGGGCATGAGCGGTTCTCCAATTCAGGCGAACTTTGATTGTAGGCAGCGCGCGACCCCTCCGGCAACGTCTTTGGCTCTGGGTGCGTCGAAACAAGTAAGCGGTACACCCCGGAGGCAATCTGTCTGCATGCAGGTTTTCCGAACGCACTGTGCTAGCGTGAATCCGTAACATGGGAAAATCACACGATTCGTTGAGGGTTTCATTCATTCTCGCGCTGGGCTGCTTTGCCGCGACAGCCAATGCCCAGGCGCCCGAAGGCCCCATGACGCCGCAGCCAGGTGTTGTAATTCAGCAAGCCCCGCCGCAGACAAAATTCAAGCTGCAAAGCATTCTGGTGAATACCCCGGTAACCGTGCGCGATGCCAAGGGCGAAATGGTCCACGACCTGGAGAGCCGGAATTTTCGCCTTACGGACAACGGTGTGGAGCAGAAAATCTCGCACTTTGATTTGGGCAGTGATCCCCTTTCCCTCGTGGTTGTTGTCGAAACCAGCTCGCGCCTGGACGCCATTCTTCCCGAAGTCCGCAAAACCGGCATCCTGCTGACGCAAACGGTGATGGGCCCGAATGGCGAAGCGGCGCTCGTGGGCTTTAACGATTCCGTGGACAAGTTGCAGGACTTCACGCCAAACGCCGACGCCATCGAAACGGCGATGACGCGCCTTAAGGAAGGAACCTCCGGGGCAAAACTTTACGATGCCATGGGGCTAGGCGTGGAGATGCTCAGCGGCAGGCCCATGGCCACGCCCACGCAACCCGGCCGCCGCCGCGTCATGGTGGTGCTCGCGGAAGCGCACGATGAGGGAAGTGATGCGAAGCTCGGTGAGGTCTTGCGCCGCGCGCAATTGGCCAACGTAACGATTTATAGCGTGGGGATTTCCTCGACGCGCGCGGCGTTGCAGAAGAAGGCGGAGTACAAGCGCCCGCCCAATCCCGCACCCGATGGCACGTTCGGCTTGCCGCCTATTCCCGGCACCGTGCAGACGCCCACAACGGAAAACAATCGTTACGGGAACATTGATCTGATGGCCCTGGCCGTCTGGGCCGTGCAACACATCAAGGACCAGATAACGGACCACGCGTTGGAGATTGCCGCCACGGCCACCGGCGGCGCGCACATGGCCACATGGAAGGACCGCTCGATTGAAAGCGCGATTGACGAAATCGGCGGGGAGCTGCACTCGCAGTATTCCCTGACGTACACGCCCAGCGACACCGAAGCCAGCGGCTACCACGAAATCAAAGTGGATGTGGATCGCGCTGGACTAAAGGTCCGTGCCCGGCCGGGCTATTACCTCGCCGGTCCTGAGGGCTGAGAGAATCTAGCCAACTCTTAAGCGCAACGAAGAGCTTCCTCAGGGGCTGAAGCGCAAATTATTGCGAGCGAATAATATGTCGGAGCCAAAGCTCCGACCCCCAATAAGGCCTACGCACAAAAGCTTAAGCGATCTGCTGCCAGAAGGTGGCTTCGCGCGCGGCCAGGAGCGCATCCTCGCGGGCGTTCCAGCGTAGAAAATGCGATGTTCTTGTGTGCGCGGTGTGGTGCTCGCGTGACTCCCAGACTTCATGCAGGAAAAACTGGCCCGCCAGATCCGTCGAGCGATGCAGATCGTATTGCAGGCAGCCTTCTTCCCGGCGGGTTGGCGCCACCAGCGCGCGCAACTCCGCTTCCAGAAGCAGTTCCTGGCCTTCCTTGGCGCGGACAATCACAGCAAGCGTCACCGCGTGCTTGGGAAGTTTCACGACCCTCGCGCCTTTGGACCTTCTGGGGCTGGGCCGGCGCCGCGCGCTTTTCTTCGCTTTTCGTTTGGCCATGTCGGCGGGGATTGTACCCCATCTGCGGCCCAGAGCAACCGGGATTTCTGACCGGGATTGTGAAGGTACGTCCTTACCCCTTGACGGAGCTGGGATGTGCCTAAGCTTCCCCGGCCCTGTCCTTCGCGGCTTGTCAGAGCGCTCCGACACTCGCTTTGCTGGGGCCGAAACTGCCTGCTTCGGTCAGAACGAGACTCTCGCGCTCAACTGGATTTCGCGTCCTGGCGTCATGGCCATGGTGATGGTGCCAAACTGTGGCTCGTTGACGAACCGATTGGGAGTTCCCAGGTTCGTCTTGTTCAGCGCGTTGAAC